>Ga0255334_1000123_pt1 | contig 82792 bp, 75 predicted proteins | sample EtOH5_35cm_T3_12_FD_202080 | JGI IMG/M metagenome (GOLD analysis project Ga0255334, IMG submission 202080) | Sandy soil microbial communities from University of British Columbia, Vancouver, Canada - EtOH5_35cm_T3_129 | ecosystem: Engineered > Artificial ecosystem > Sand microcosm > Unclassified ...
CGTCGTCCTGGTGGTGCTGTCGTTCCGCTCGTCCAGCGCCCTGTCGCACGCCTACGGCATCTCGGTGACCGGCACGATGGTGGTGACCACCCTGCTGGCCTACATCGTCGTGCGCCACGTCTGGAACTGGAGCCTGCTGGCGGCCCTGGCCCTGATCGTGCCGCTGTTCGCCCTGGACCTGACCTTCTTCGTCGCCAATCTGCTGAAGGTGCTGACCGGCGGCTGGGCGCCCCTGGCCCTGGGCGCGGGCCTGTGCCTGCTGATGTCGATCTTCGTCAGCGCCACCGAGCGCCTGCGCAGGAAGCTCAACAAGGACGGCCTGCCCTTCGCCGACTTCCGCGAGATGATCGCCCGCCGTCCGGCCGCCGCGACGCCGGGCACGGCCGTCTATCTGACCTCGGACCCGGAGACGACGCCGCCGGCCCTGATGCACAGCCTCAAGCACTTCAAGGTCCTGCACGAGCGCAATGTGCTGCTGAAGGTCGTCAACGAGACCACGCCCTATGTGCCTGACGACCAGCGCATCGAGATCAAGACCCTCGACGACCGCTTCTCGCTGGTCACCGTGCGCTACGGCTACATGGAGAGCCCGAACATCCCGCAGGCCCTGGCGGCCTGCCGCAAGCAGGGCCTGAAGTTCGACATCATGAGCACGTCGTTCTTCGTCAGCCGCCGCACGATCGTGCCGTCGGTGGCCGCCGACGCCCTGCCCGCCTGGAAGCGCAAGCTCTTCACTTTCCTGACCCGCAACGCGGCCGACCCCACCACCTTCTTCCACCTGCCGCCGGGACGGGTGGTGGAGCTGGGGGCTCAGGTCAGCCTGTAGCGGGGCGGGTCAGCCCTCGGCCGCCTGCTCCACCGCCAGCGCCAGGTCCAGCGCCCGGGCGGCCTCTTCGCCCGTCACGACCGGACGCGGGGCCTCGCCGCGCACGGCCGCGAGGAAGCCGGCGACCGACAGGCCCAGGGGGTCCTTGCCGGCCGGGGTCTCGGTGAAGTTCTCGATCAGCGGGAACGGGGTGGTGTTGCGGAAGGCGCGGGTGAGGAAGTCGATCTCGACCTCGCCCGACGGGTAGACGACCTTCATGGTCCGCTCGCGGGCCTCGGCGACGCGGGAGCTGTCGAACACGGCGATGAAGCCGTTCTCGAACATCGCCTCGACCTTCACCCAATCGAGCGAGGTCGAGCGGATGATCCCCCCTTCGCCGTCCACGGTCATGGGCTGGGCCTCGCACAGGGCCAGGGCGAGGTCGATGTCGTGGATCATCAGGTCCAGCACCACCGAGACGTCGAGATTGCGGTCCGAAGGCACGCCCCGTCGCACGGCTTCCAGGCGCAGCGGCTGCTCCGGAATGTCCAGCAGGCCCATGGCCTGGAACACCACCCGTTCCTGGTGACCGCAGGCCAGCGGGACCCCGACCTTGGCGGCGGCGGCGACCATCCGGTCGGCGTCCTCCGGCGTCACGGCCAGGGGCTTCTCACAATAGACCGGCTTGCCCGCCTTCAGCGCCTTCAGCGCCGCTTCGGCGTGGTGGACGGCGGGCGCGGCGACCGTGACCACGTCGACGGCGGCCAGGAAGGCGTCCATGTCGTCGAAGCCCTGGGCGCCCAGCGGCTCGGCCAGCGCCTGAGCGCGCGCCAGGTCGATGTCGAACACGCCGACCAGGGTCACGCCGTCCAGCTCGACGTACTTCTTGGCGTGATAGCCGCCGAACACTCCGGCGCCGACGACGCCCGCCCGGAGGGAAGAGGAAGGAGGCAGAGTCTGGGTCATGGCCCGCTGTCTACTCCGCTTCGGCGACGCTTAGAAGCACTGGAGCCTTCCGTAAGGACGCGCTAAACATCCGTTTAAATTAGCAACGCTCGCCAAGAGCCGCTGGAGGAAGACCATGACCACGTCGCGCGAAATTCGCCTGAAGAGCCGTCCCGTGGGCGTGCCCAAGGTCTCCGACTTCGACCTGGCCACCGTCGAGCTGCCCGCGCCGGGCGACGGCGAGGTCCAGGTCAGGAACCTCTGGATGTCGGTCGATCCCTATATGCGCGGCCGCATGTACGATCGTCCCAGCTATGTGCCGCCGTTCCAGATCGGCCAGGCCCTGCAGGGCGGCGCGATCGGCGAGGTCGTCGTCTCCAACGATCCGGATTTCAAGCCGGGCGATATCGTCAACTCGATGTTCGGCTGGCGCGAGGCGTTCAACGCCAACCCCAAGGCGCTGGCCGCCGCCGGCATGGGCGCGATCACCAAGATCGACACCCACGGCGTGCCGCCCCAGGCTTTCCTCGGCGTGGCCGGCATGCCGGGCCTGACCGCCTATGTCGGCCTGCTGCGCGTCGCGGCGCTGAAAGACGGCGACGTGGTGTTCGTCTCGGCCGCCGCCGGCGCGGTGGGCTCGGTGGTCTGCCAGATCGCCAAGCTGAAGGGCCACACCGTCATCGGCTCGGCGGGCGGCCCGGAGAAGGTCGCGTTCCTGAAGTCCATCGGCGTCGATCACGTCATCGACTACAAGGCCACCCCCGACGTCGTCGCCGAGCTGGCCAAGGTCGCCCCCAAGGGGATCGACGTCTATTTCGAGAACGTCGGCGGCGTCCACCTCGAGGCGGCCATCAACTCGGCCCGCCCGTTCGCCCGCTTCGCCCTGTGCGGGATGATCTCGCAATACAACGAGACCGGTAAGGCCGAAGGTCCGTCCAACATCATCCTGGCCGTCGGCAAGAGCCTGCGGCTGGAAGGCTTCATCGTCTCCAACCATTACGACCTCTATCCGCAGTTCGCCAAGGACATGGGCGAGTGGATCAAGGCCGGGAAAATCACCTGGAAGGAGACCGTCGAAGAGGGCGTCGAGCGCGCGCCGGACGCCTTCATCAAGCTGTTCTCGGGCGAGAACATGGGCAAGATGCTGGTGAAACTGGGCTAGTTCCCGCCCCGCTCCTGGGGGTAGATGTCGCCATCTACTCCCAGGAGATTCCCATGCCCGTCGCCCATCTCAAGCGCTGGAACATCGCGATCGGCGACGGCCAGCCGCTGGCCGTGATCGCGGGCCTGAACGTGCTGGAGAACCTGGACCTGGCGCTGGAGGTCGGCCGCGAACTGAAGGCGGTCACGACCGAGCTGGGCCTGCCCTATATTTTCAAGGCCAGCTTCGACAAGGCCAACCGCTCGTCGATCAAGAGCTATCGCGGTCCGGGCCTGACCGAGGGCCTCAAGATCCTGGCCGAGGTCAAGCGTCAGCTGAACGTACCGATCGCCACCGACCTGCACGAGGTCGAACAGGCCGAACCGGTCGCCGCCGTCGCCGACCTGGTCCAGATCCCCGCCTTCCTGGTGCGCCAGACCGACCTGATCGTCGCCGCCGCCAAGGCCACGGCCGCCCAGCAAGGGATCATGCACGCCAAGAAGGCGCAGTTCATCGCGCCCTGGGACTGCAAGAACATCATCAGCAAGGCCCGCGAGGCCGCGCCGGACCTGGAGATCGTGCTGTGCGAGCGCGGCGCCTCGTTCGGCTACAACAACCTGGTGGTCGACATGCTGGGCATCGCCGAGATGCAGGCCCTGGGCGTGCCGGTCTCGATCGACGCCACCCACGCCGTGCAGCTGCCGGGCGCGGACCCCCGCACGGGCGGCGCCTCGACGGGCGGCCGCCGCTCCGGCGTGCCGATCATCGCCAAGGCCGCGGTGGCGGCCGGCGCCGACGCGGTGTTCCTGGAGTTCCACCCCGATCCGGACAAGGCCCTCTGCGACGGCCCCAGCTGCCTGCCGCTGGACGGCGCGGCGGCGCTGCTGAAGACGCTGAAGGTTCTGCGCGAGGTCGTGCGGGCCTGACCTCGCGGCTCCGTGATCGCCCGTGAGAATCCGGAGCCCAGGGTCCGAAATCCCGCGTGGCGATGCGCCGTTTGGCGGCAAATCGGCGCTCGAAAGCATTCCCGTGAGGCGTTAACGTGATGAGCCGTGTGGCCGAGCTTTCAACCGGATTTTGAATGGCCAAGCTTACATATCGCCATCGGAACGTCTTAAATTCAATGGCTTATTGAAAATCCCCAAACAAGCGAGCATCTCCCATCCAAGCCGTTGAGGATGTTTTTTCTCGCAACTGCGAAATTCGCGTGATTTCCGGTAGCGAATTTGTGATCGAGGTTTTACTCTAAGGGAAGTCGGCGGCTCTCCACGCCGAAACAGCCCGAGTTCCAAGACATGAGCGATCGCTCCAGCCTCTTCGACGTGCGCTCCTCGACGAGCGTGACCCTCGATCAGGTCGTTCGCCGTGAGACGGTGGAAATCCCCGCCGAGGCGCCGCTAGCCATGCCGGTTCAGCCGCTGGGCTTCTGGCAGGGCGGTTCGCGCCGCGCCGCCGCCCTGGTCGCCGACATGACCTTCCGCCGCTGGATCGTGGCGCTGGCGACGATCGCCATGGGCTTCGGCGGCTGGAAGGCCACCTTCGACACCATCGCCCTGGGCGGCGTCACCCGCCTGGAAGGCGTGGTCCTGACCCTGCTGGCCCCGCTGTTCCTGGCCCTGTCGCTATGGTTCTGCACCGCCGTGGCCGGCTTCGTGATCCTGCTGGGCAAGCCCAAGGATCCGCTCGGCATCGACGGCGAGGCCCCGATGCCCAAGCTGCACACGCGCACGGCCATCCTGATGCCGGTGCACAACGAGGACGCCGCCGCCGTCTTCGCCCGCCTGCGCGCCATGGACGCCTCGATCGCCGAGACCGGCATGAGCCGTCACTTCGACATCTTCGTGCTCAGCGACACCCGCGACGCTCAGGTGGCCCTGGCCGAGCAGGCCTGCTTCGCCCGCTTCCGCCGCGAGGCCCACAGCAACGTCTTCTATCGCGTCCGCAAGGAAAACACCGGCCGCAAGGCCGGCAACGTCGCCGACTGGGTGCGCCGCTGGGGCAGCGCTTACGAGCACATGCTGGTGCTGGACGCCGACAGCCTGATGACCGGCGAGGCCATGGTCCGCCTGGCCGACGCCATGGAGCGTCACCCCGGCGCCGGCCTGATCCAGACCATGCCGATGATCATCAACGGCCAGACGATCTTCGCCCGCACCCTGCAGTTCGCCACGCGCCTGTACGGCCGTGTCGCCTGGACGGGCCTGGCCTGGTGGTCGGGGTCGGAGAGCTCCTTCTGGGGCCACAACGCCATCGTCCGCACCCGCGCCTTCGCCGAGACCTGCGGCCTGCCGCACCTCAACGGCCCCAAGCCCTTCGGCGGCGAGGTGATGAGCCATGACGCCCTGGAAAGCGCCCTGCTGCGCCGCGGCGGCTGGAGCGTCCATCTGGCCCCCTATCTGGAAGGCTCGTACGAGGAGAGCCCCTCGAACCTGCTGGACTTCGCCACCCGCGACCGCCGCTGGTGCCGGGGCAACGTCCAGCACGTGCCGCTGGTCGCCCTGCCCGGCCTGCACTGGATGAGCCGCCTGCACCTGGTGATCGGCGTGCTGAGCTACGCCCTGTCGCCGCTGTGGTTCATCGCCCTGACGGCCGGCATCACCTCGCGCGCCCTGATGCCCGAGCTGAAGAAGGCCGCCTTCACCATGGCCGACCTGCAGGCCGCGGCGCACGCCCTGATCGACTGGCGCGAGATCCAGGCCACCGCCTGGGCCATGATCATCACCTTCCTGCTGCTGTTCGGACCCAAGATCATGGGCTCGATCCTGGTCTTCAGCCGCAAGGCCGAGATCAAGGGCTTTGGCGGCAAGCGCCGCGTCGCCGCCGGCCTGGCCGTCGAGATGCTGCTCTCGGCGCTCGTCGCCCCGATGCTGATGTTCACCCAGACCCGCGCCATCGTGGAAATCATGGCCGGCAAGGTCGGCGGCTGGGCCACCCAGCGCCGCGACGCCGACAAGGTCGCCTTCAAGGAGGCCACCGCCGCCATGGGCTGGATCAGCGTCACGGGTCTGGTTCTGGGCGGCGTATTCTGGTTCACGCCGGACCTGTTCACCTCGACCGCCCCGATCCTGCTGGGTCTGGTCCTGGCCGTACCGCTGACCATGCTGGGCGCCCACAAGGTCGCCGGCCTGAAAGTGAAGACCAACGGCCTTTTCATGACCCCGGAAGAGCGCCGTCCGCCGGCCATTGTCCGCGCGGCCCTGGGCAGCGCCTGCGAGCCGCCGATCCGCTGGTTCGCCCGCGACGGTCGCCCGATCGGCCCGACCACCCGGATCCGCGACGCGGCCTGATCCGCCGCTCAAACGCCCGAGAGCCTGTCCGAAAGGACAGGCTCTTTTTCTTTTGGGCTTAGCGGCGGGCTGGCCGTGGGGTTCGCGCCGGAGTAGAAGCGCGGCTCCTGTCCTTCCCGGGGAGCCGCGTATCGTGTCGCGTCTGTTCAGCGCCTATGTGATCGTCGACTGGAGCGCCGCGGCCAAGCCGACGACGGGCGCGGACTCCATCTGGATCGGCGTGCTCAAGCGCGACGTGCGCTTCCGCCTCATCTTCGAGAGCTACAACCCCGCCACGCGCGGCGAGGCCGAGGCGAAGCTGGCGGCCGTCCTGGACGACCTGAAGAAACGCGGCGAGCGGGCCCTGGTGGGCTTCGACTTCCCGCTGGGCTTCCCGCGCGGGCTTTCCAAGGCCCTCTCGTTGCCGGGCGAAACGCCCTGGCGCGCGGTCTGGGACCAGCTGGCCAAGATGGTCAAGGACAAGGCCGACAACACCAACAACCGCTTCGGCGTCGGCTCGGAGATCAACCGTCGCCTGACCGGCGGCCCCTTCCCGTTCTGGGGCTGCCCGCCCAAGGACGCCCTGACCACCCTGCAGCCCAAGCGCCCGCGCGAGCACGGCGAAGGCGACCTGCCGGAGTTCCGCCATGCCGACGAAGCCGCCAAAGGGGCTCACTCGATCTGGAAGCTCTACTACAACGGCTCGGTCGGCGGTCAGGCGATCATGGGCATCCCGGCCGTGCGCCGCCTGAAGGACGCGCGTGGCGAGGCCGTGCGGGTGTGGCCGTTCGAGACCGGCTTCAAGACCCTGACCGAGGCCGACCTCGAAGGCGTCGCCGTGGTGGCGGCCGAGGTCTATCCGTCGCTGCTGAAGATCACGGCCACGGCGGGCGAGGTCAAGGACCTGACCCAGGTGCGCACCCTGGCCGAACACTTCGCCAAGCTGGACGAAGCCGGCAAGCTGGGAGCGCTGTTCGACGCGCCGAAGGGCCTCTCCGAGGACGCGCTGGAAGCCGCCTCGACCGAAGAAGGCTGGATCCTGGGGGCCTAAGTCCTTCTCCCCTTGCGGGAGAAGGTGGCTCGCGAAGCGAGACGGATGAGGGGTCGAAAGCCCTATCCGTCCTGCGCCGTACAACCCCTCATCCGACGGCTGCGCCGCCACCTTCTCCCGCAGGGGGAGAAGGAGAATTGCGACGATCCCGCCAGTCCAGCATCCGGAACCTGAAGAGCAGGAAGCCGGCGGCCAGGAAGCTGGTGATAATAATCGAGATCAGCACCCCGTTCAGGCCCATGCCGCGCGGGATCGCCAGCCACCAGGCCAGCGGGCCCATGACCAGCGCGTAGCTGATCAGGTGGGTCACAGTCGGGATCCACACCTCGCCGCGCGCCCGTAGCGCCTGGGCGGCCACTACCTGCACCGCGTCGGGCGCGAAGAACAGGCAGGCCAACGCCATCGCCGGCAGGATCAGCGTCATGGCCGCCGGGTCGGTGGTGTAGGCCAGCGCCACCCAGTGCTTGGCCGGATAGAGCAGAAGACCAAACAGCGTCCCGATCACCGCGATAACAGCGAAGGCGATCCAGCCGGCCCGCTTCATGCCTTCCGGGTCGCGCGCGCCATAGGCCCGGCCGACCTGCACGGCGGTGGCCGTCGCCACGCCCAGCGGGACCATGAAGACGATGGCCGAGACGTTCAGCACCACGGTGTAGGCGGCCACGGCAAGGCTGCCGATCCAGCCGCAGATCAGGTTCATGCCGGCGAAGGCCGAGACCTCGAAGAAATTGGACGCCCCGGCGCCGTAGCCAATCTTGCGCTGCTCGATCTCGGCGGCCTTGTTGTGGGCCGGCTTGTCGAAGACGCCCAGTTCGCGGGAGTCCTTCATGCGCAGGACGTAGATCGCCAGGGCGATCGCCAGGGCGGTGCGAGCCACGAAGGTCGACCAGGCGCCGCCGACCGCGCCCATGGCTGGCAGGCCGAAGGTCCCGGGCACGAACAGCAGGTTGGCGGCCAGGTTCACGACATTGGCCAGCCACATCATCACCGCCCCCGGCGTCGGCCGCGCCAGGCCCTCCAGCCAGAAGGTCAGCACCACCGAGATCGCATAGACCGGCAGCGACAGCGAGAAGACGATCAGCGGCGCGGTCGCCCCGTCGGCCAGGCCATCCTTGAGGCCCATGGCGTGCAGGAACAAAGGCCCGAACAGGGCCAGCAGCGCCGCCGAGCCGACGCCCAGCCACGCGCCGTAGCTGAGACCGCGCCGCAGCACCGCGCCGGTCTCGTGTCGGCGGCCGGCGCCGATCGCGCGGGCGGTCATCACCTGCACGCCGACCAGCAGGCCAACAGTGGCGGTCACGAACACCGAGGTCGGTGCCCAGGCCATGGCGTGGAAGCCCAGTTGCCTCGCAGAGAAATGGCCGACGACGATGGCGTCGGTCAGGCCCATGACCATGATGCCCAGGCGCGACAGCACCACCGGCCCCGCCAGGCGGAGCAGTTCGAGCAGGTCGGTCAGGATGGGGCCGCGCGGGCGCTCAGAGAAGAGCGCCGTTCCGGCCGCGTCGCGCGGCATGGTCGTCACCCCAAGTCAAAAAGGTGGGTGTCAAAGAAAGGCGCGCAAAGTGGCTCATGCCTGATTTGTGGGCAACCCGCTTTCGGCAAGGCTTGGAACATCGGACGCGGCCAACGGTTCTTCGGGCTCAGCCCTTGAGGAACGCGCCATGGCCGAGACCCAGACCCCCGAGTTCGAGCACACCAGCGAGCAGGTCGCCAAAGCCTATCGCGAGATCCAGGCCCCGCTGGATGCCGAGGAGGAACGTTCCTTCCAGTCCAAGGACGAGGCCAAGGACGCCAAACGCAGCCACGCGATGCAGGCGGGCGCCCGCCCCTACCCCGCTCCGCCGTACCCCGAACAGCACCAGACCAAGCCCGGCGACGAGGCCGCGCTGGATCCCGCCCCGATGTACGACGCCCCGTTCTACAAGGGCTCCGGCAAGCTGGAGGGCAAGGTGGCCCTGATCACCGGCGCCGACAGCGGCATCGGCCGCGCCGTGGCGGTGCTGTTCGCCCGCGAGGGCGCGGACGTCGCCATCGGCTACCTCAATGAGGACGACGACGCCAACCTGACCCGCATGGCCGTCGAGCAGGAAGGCCGCCGCGCCATCCTGCTGCCCGGCGACGTCGCCGACCCGGCCTACGCCAAGGCGGCCGTGGAAAGGACGGTGGCCGCGTTCGGCCGCCTCGACATCCTGGTCAACAACGCCGCTTTCCAGGAGCATGTGCTCGACTTCGAGGACCTGACCGAGGAGCACTTCGATCGCACCCTGCGCACCAACCTCTACGGCTATTTCCACATGGCCAAGGCGGCGGTGAAGCATCTGCCCAATGGCGGCTCGATCATCAACACCGGCTCGGTGACCGGCCTGTTGGGCAACAAGGACCTGCTGGACTACTCGATGACCAAAGGCGGCATCCACGCCTTCACCCGCTCACTGGCCACGCATCTGATCGACAAGGGCATCCGCGTGAACGCCGTCGCGCCCGGCCCCGTCTGGACCCCGCTGAACCCGGCCGACAAGCTGGGACCCGATGTCGCTCAGTTCGGCGCCAAGACCCCGATGAGGCGGGCCGCCCAGCCGGAAGAGATCGCGCCGGCCTATGTGTTCCTGGCCTCGCCCCAGACGGCCAGTTATATCACCGGCGAGATCCTGCCGATCATCGGCGGTTATGCGGGCGGCTAGGCCTCGCAACCGAACCTCTTCCTTCGACAGGCTCAGGATGAGGTTCTCGTGAACCGCCGTAGCAGCCAGTCCTCATCCTGAGCCTGTCGAAGGAAGAGGACTGCCCCGCCGACCGTGCTATGGCTTGGCTCCCAAAATGGAGTCGCAAATGGCCCGCCGCGTCGCCCTCGTCTCTCTGCTGGTCGCCGACTATGACGAGGCCATCGCCTTCTATGTCGGCAAGCTGGGCTTCACCCTGGTCGAGAACACCGACATGGGCCACGGCAAGCGCTGGGTCGTGGTCTCGCCCGGGAGCGACGGCACGAACTTCCTGCTGGCCCGCGCCACCGGCGACCAGGCCGGGGCGATCGGCCGCCAGGGCGGCGGGCGCGTCTGGCTCTTTCTGCACACGGACGACTTCGCCGGCGACCACGCCCGCATGAGCGCCGCCGGCGTCACCTTCCTGGAGGAGCCCCGCCACGAGGCCTACGGCACGGTGGCGGTGTTCGAGGATCTTTCCGGCAATCGCTGGGACCTATTGCAACCCAAGGACTGAAACGACGATGCGCCGATTGCTGCCTCTGTTCGCGGCGGTCGCCGCGCTCTCTGTCTCGATGGCCGCCCCTATCGCCGTCCACGCGGCGCCGGCCAAGATCCGGGTGCTCTATCTCGATCAGTCTGTCGGGTTCGTGCACAAGCCGGTCACGCGTCCCGCCAACAGCAACGGCCCGACCCAATCCGAGATCGCCCTGGCCGAGATCGGGGCCAGGACCGGCGCCTTCACCGTCGAGTCCACCCAGGACGCGCGCGTGATCACGCCCGAAAAGCTGAAGGAGGTCGACGTCCTGATCTTCTACACGACCGGCGAGTTGCCGATCTCCGCCGAGAACTGGGCCGCCGTGCAGCGGTGGGTCGAGAGCGGCAAGGGCGGCTTCGTGGGCCTGCACAGCGCCACCGACACCCATTGGGACTATAGCGGCCCCGGCCAGACCTATACCGCCTTCATCAACGGCAAGTTCGCCGGCCATCCCTGGACCCAGGGCACTCCGATCACCGTCCAGGCGCTCGGTCAGAAGGCGGGGAGCGGCAAGGACCCCGTCAACACCGCCTGGCCGGCCCGCTTCCCCTATGCCGAGGAGATCTATCAGTACTCGGACTATGACCCAGCCAAGGTCCGCGCCCTGCAGGCGCTGGACTTCACCGACATGGCCCTGAAGCGCCCGTGGTTCGTGCCGGTCACCTGGACGCGCCAGATCGGCAAGGGTCGCCTGTTCCAGACCAACCTGGGCCACACGCCCAGCACCTGGAACGATCCGCTCTACCGCGCCCAGATCCTGGACGCCGTGCGCTGGACGGCGCATCGCAAGCCGGGCGCGGCCAAGCCCAATCCGGACGAGCAGGCCCTATGGGCGCTGCGCTCGCTGCTGGCCTATGACGGTCGTCCCAAGGCGGAGATCGAGGCGCGCCTGGCCAGGCTGGCCAAGGCCGATCCGGCCTGGCTGCGCGACGCCGCCGCCCGCACGGCCGCCCTGCGACCGCTTTGGCCGGCCAAGCCTGACAGCGACAAGGCTCCGTTCGACGCCGCGTACAAGGCGGTGCTGGACGAGGTCGTGGCGAAGTCCGGCGGCTAAGCCTCCCCGAACGCCTCGGCCGCATAGGTCCGCAGCTGGGCGGCGATATCCTCCGGCCAGGCCTGGATCCGCGCCTCGAAAGCCGCGTCATCGCCAGCGAACAGGGCGCGCATGGCCTCCTCGAACGCCGGCAGGTCGCCGCCGATCGCCGAGGCGAAGCGGTAGGCCGCTTCGCGGGCGGCGCGGATGCGGTCCGGCCCCTCGCTGGCCCGTCGCGCGGCCTCGACCAGCTTGCGCAGCGCCACCGAAGCCCCGCCAGGCTGCGCGGCCAGCCAGTCCCAGTGCCGGGGCAGCAGGGTCACCTCGCGCGCCACCACGCCCAGCTTGGGCCGGCCACGGCCGCGCGGGGCCTCCTCCGGCGGCGCGAGACGCGCGGTCAGGGCGTCCGGCCCGCCGCTGAGATCGAAGTCCACCGACCGGCCCGTGGGGTCGAAGATCAGCACCCCCGCCTCGCCAATCAGCCTCTGGGCCGCCAGGGCCGCGTCGAGGCGCGAGCCGACCGCCACGCGCGTTTGGCCATGGAACACGACATAGGGCTCTTCGCCCGCGGCGACAGGCATCAGTTCAGCCCCGTGGCGTTCAGCGTCGCGATCCAGTGAGCGCGACGGTCCTTGAGCTTAGAGGCCCGCATGGAGCCCTCCAGACCCTCGGTGTCCACCGCCTCGACCGCTTCGAACACGAAGGCGTCCGCGCCATGGGCGTTCCAGGCGGCCTGCAGGCTTTTCTCGCGATGCGAGCCCTGCCGCAGCGAGAACCAGACGCCGTTCTGACGGTTGGACAGGTCCGGGGCGACGCCGATCCAGACCTCGCCCGTCGGGACGCAGCGCACGGCGTAGACACCGGCCTCGACCTTGCGTTCCTTGTATTCGCGCAGCAGCGCCTTGCGGTCGGACATGCAATCTTCTCCGGAGGCGAACCGCCTTGCGCGCCTTTTACCCGGATAAAATTTGAAGTCAATATTGCCCGGATAATTATACCTCGGGAGCGCGGAAGGGCACGTAGCCTCGCTCGACCAGGCGCCGGGTCGCCTCGTAGACCGCCACCAGCTCCTCATACGCCGATCTCAGGTGGACCAGGCGCGCGACCTGGGCCTCGGACAGCGACGCGCTGGCCTCGGCCATCGACGCGGCTTCGGCCACCCACTTGGCGCGAGCCGTCGCGGTGGCCACGGCCAGACGCTGGAAGCGGCCGGCGTCGGCGTTCGGCACGGTCGCCCCCAGCACAGCCCTGTTCGAGGCGTAGGCGGTGTAGTCGATCTGCTCCAGATAGCCGCGCAGGCGGCGCTGGACCAGGGGATCGGTGTCGGTGGGCTCGAAGTGGTCGCCGGTGCGGCGCGTGCTGGAAGTCATGGTCGCCATGACGGCCTCCGATCCGGCCGAGGGCGGCCGTTCTAGCCGGAAGCGTGCGCTTGAGAGTTTAATGACGCGTTGAACCACGATGCGACCTATCGACTGACGCGCAGGTTGATCGCACTGGCTAGGCCGCCGGCGACAAGGCCAAGGACGGCGACGCCGCCCCGGTCAAGCCGTAGGGTCTAGAGCAGCTTGCGGAAGCCCAGGCGCACCGTCCGGCCCAGCGGGTCCAGATAGTCTCGCTGATAGGCCTGGGGCGTCGCGCCGCTCTGGTCGCGCACCGACTGCTTGGAGTCGAACAGGTTCTCGAAGTTCAGCGACAGCTGAGCGCCCTTCAGGAGGGGGAACTTGTCGACCATCGGCTTGCGCGCGGGCGCGCTGAAATTGGCGAACAGGTTCACCCCCAGCGTCGCCAGGTCGGAGAAGTACAGGGTCTGGCCGCCGGTCGAGCCGCCGTCGACCCAGGTCGAGGCCTTCCAGGCGCCGTTGAAGCGGAAGCCCAGGCCGTCCTTGAAGTAGCCGCCCTGGATAGAGACCTCGTGGCGCGCCTGGCCGTTGCGCGCGCTGATCGCCGCGCCGTCCAACTGGTCCAGCACCGGCATGCCCTTGCGGACGGTGATCTCGTCGCTGAGGCGCCAGGTATGGTAGACCGACAGCTGGAACAGGCCCTGGCCCGGACGCATCATGCCGGGGGGCGGGCCCATCATACCGCCGCCGGGACCGCCGCCGCCCGGAGGACCACCGCCGCCCCTGCGCATCGTGCCGCCGGCGGGCGCGCCGCCGCCGCCCGGTCCGCCGAAGCGCGCTCCGGGACCACCGGCCGCGCCTGGCGCCGGCTTGCCGACCGCCTTGAACAGGTTGAAGCCCCAGCGGATGTTCTCGTTCTGGGCGCTGGCGAAGTTCACCGGACGGGCGTCGATCGACAGCAGGCGGCCCGAGGCGTCACGCACGAAACGGTCCGGGAAGGCGCGCTCCAAGTCCGGGGTGATCGCCGGGAACGAGGCGATCGCATTCTTGGTCTCGGCGCGGGTATAGGTGGCGTTGAAGGTCAGCTCGATGCTGGTGAACGGCTTGTAGTTGACGCCGAACTTGCTGACCCGGCGATTGTCGTTCAGCAGGTTGGCGTTGCCGCCGTCGGTGCGGCTGATGATCACCGTCTGGCCGGTCGTGAAGTCGAATACCGAGACGTTCGGTGTGACCACCAGCGGATCGTTGATCTGGTTGGTCGTGGGCGCGCCCTCTTCGTCGGTGTAGCTGGCGATGAAGCTGATCGGCTTGATCGGCGACCAGTTGAAGCCGCCGCCCAGGGTCGTCAGTCCGCCCAGGTCCGACAGGTTGTCATAGCCGGCGTTGACGTTGGCCGAGAGGTCGCCCAGCTTGGCCAGAACGTTGTTGCGCGTGCTGGTGATCGGCAGGTTGAAGCTGCTCTGGAAGCTCTCCGTCGTGCGGGTGATGTCGCGCTTGGTGGTGACGCCCGAACGGACGGTCTCGGCGTTCAGGCCCTTGCTGTTGGCCCCGACCTTGAACGTCGTCTGCAGGTCGCCGGCCGGCAGCATGAAGAGGTTGCCGTTCAGGACCAGCTCGGCGCTGGCCGCGGTCGAGATCGAGTGGGCCGTGTCCGGGGCCACGGCCTTGTACAGGCTGGACGCGATCACGCCGAACGGATTGACCGTCGGATCGCCCGCCGCCACCGCCGCCTGGAACGCCGAGGCGTCGAGGCCCCGGCCGGTCTCGGTGTCGGTCTTGGTGCGGTCGAAGTCGCCGGTGACGTTCCAGCGCCAGTCCTTGACCCGGCCGTTGGCGGCCATGCTGACCTGGGTGCGCAGGGTGTCGACGTCGCGCGACAGGGCGCCCGGCGCGTCGATGTAGCGATAGCCGGTCACGGCCTGCGAGAACGGCGAGAACGGGCTGCCGCCCGGCAGGGTGAAGGTCACGCCTGGCAGGCCCAGCAGGGCGTGACTGCTGGAGTCTTCCAGGTTGCCGCTGAGGGTCAGCTGGGTCTGCTTGTTGAGGTCGCGGCTGATCGAGCCCCGGAAGGTGCCCTTGTCCGACTTGGAGATCAGCGAGCGGCTGGCCGTCAGGTCGCCGGTGTTGTAGCGGCCGGCCAGCGGACCGAAGTCGGCCAGCGGCGCGCGGCCGCTCACCGCCGAGTCCGGCACGCCGGCGAAACTGGCGGAAATCGTCGGGTCGAGGGCCGCGCCGTTCAGGCTGGCGACATTGCCGACCAGATCGAACGGCTGACCGTTCGGCGTCCGGACGATATTTCGTTCGGTTTCCAGCAGATAGGGGTCGTGCGACAGCTGGACGTCGACGTTCCAGCGCTTGTCGCCATTGATGTTCACGCGGTTGCCGCCACCGCCGCCGGAGACCCGGCCGCCGTCGGTGGCGACCGTCGCCGCCGCCTGCGTCTGCAGGGCGCTGTAGTTCTTCTTGAGGATGATGTTCACGACCCGCTGGTCGGCCTTGTAGCCGTAGTTCAGCGCGACCTCCTCGGGCAGCACCTGGAAGCGCTCGATGGCTTCCGGCGGGATGCCCTGGATCTCCTGGAAGCCCGAGATGCGGCGGCCGTTGATCAGCAGCACCGGCCCGCCGCCGCCGTCTCGGCCGCGCGTGCTGGTGGTCTGGGGCGTCAGCATGGTCAGCAGTTCGCCGATGCTGCCCGCGCCGAAGCTCTTGATCTCTTCCTCGTTCAGCTCGAGCTCGGGCTCGATATTGCCCTCGACCTTGCCGCGCGGATCGGCCTGGATGACCAGGCCCTCGACCTCATTGGGACCGTCGTCCTTGACCTGCGGCTTCTTCGGGTCAGCCTCGGCGACCGCCTCGGGCGGGGAGGAGACGGGGAACGCCGGCCCGGCCGAGGCGGCGGTCATGGGGTCGAGCGCGGCCGAGGCCAGCCCATACAGGAGGATGGTCGAAAGGGTCATTAGGCCCACGAAAACACGAGTGACAGGAACGTCGACGCTCGGCCGCGCCAACGCTGGGTTGCCGCTCCTTACGGGGGTGCGACGCCCTCCGCAACGCCCCCCGGCGTTAAGAAAAGGCAATGCGCCATAAAGCGCACACTCGTGTGTCTTCCGACGCTCAAAGAGCACTCAGCCATTGAAATATCGTCACATTTTCGGTCGCGCCATGTTGCCGTGGAAACGATATTGCAGCTTGGCAATAAACCGCGCCGCCATGTCGCACGGGGGCTTGCCGGGCGGATTCGAGGCGTCGCCCGGCGGAGCCTCACCATGGTGACGCAACCTGAGCGTGCTACCTCTCAAGGAACGCCTGGAAGCCGCCATAGATCATCCGCTTGCCGTCGAACGGCATGTTGGTCATGCCCGCCTTCAGACGCTCGTCGGCCATGACCTTGGCGTTGATCTCATCGCGGCTGGCGCGGTCCTTGTAGGTGATCCACGAGAAGATCACGATCTCGTCTTCCTTGGCCTGGACAGCGCGCGGAAACGAAGTCAGCTCGCCATAGGGCACATCGTCGCCGATGCACTCGACATATGACAACGCGCCGTATTCCATCCAGACCTCGGCCCCGAGCCGGGCCATCTCCTTGTAGTCGTCCAGCTTGTCCTTCGGCACGGCGAGCACGAAACCATCCACATAGGCCATGACGTTTCCTCCGCTTCAAATGGCGTTGTCGGAGACAAGGACGTTCAGCGACCCGCGGTTCCGACAGTCCCTTCTCGAATTTTCGCGATCAGGCTGGTGATGGCCTTGGCGTGGCCGTTGGAGAGGTCGTCATCAGGGAACACGGCCATGGGGACGTCGGGAACCAGCCCCCGGCCCTCCAGGTCCTGGCCCTCCGGTCCCTTGTAGAGCTCGGCCGGCAACGCCATCGTCCAGCCGTTCGGCAGCGGCTTGGGCAATTGGTCGGAGAACGCGCCGCGCGTCGTCCCGCCCACCTGGGTGACGTTGGGCAGGGCCTTCATCATCAGAGTGAACGTCTCGCCGGCGCTGACGGTGATGTCGCTGGTGACCAGAAAGACCGGCCCGGTGAAGCGGACCGCGCTGGCGGGCTCGACCTTGACCGGCTGCGGCGGAGCCTTGGCCCCGACCGGGACCTTGGCGTAGGCCGCGCGTGGCTGGGCGGCGAAGCGGGCGGCGATGCGCTGGCCGATGGTGTCGTAGCCGCCGCGGTTGTTGCTGACGTCGACAATGACCGCCTTGGCCCCGGCGAAGGCGGCCATGGCCTCGTCGAGCACGGGATCCAGCGGCCGGGGATCATCCGGCGCGGCGTTGCGGGCGAAGGCGCCCATGGTCACGATGTTCAGATAGCCGACGTCGTCGACCCGGCCCCAGAAGACGCGGTTGTTGGCCGCCTGTCGCCCGCGTCCTTGCAGAATCCCCGTCAGTATCCCCTCGCGATAGGCCTGCAGCCACGTCTTCTCCTCGCCCTGCGGGTCGGCGGCGTGGACGCGGTTCAGGGTCGGAGACTCGCCGGGCTCCAGGTCGCGGCGGGAACCGGCGACCATGCCGTGCAGCTCGACATGCGGGTCGTCGAGGCCCGCCATCAGGCCCGACAGCGCCGTCCACAGCTGAGCGTCGGTCGCGGTTGGGCTTACCTGGGCCAGGGCCGCGGCCTTGCGCGTCGGCCAGTCCAGCTTGCGCTCAACCGAACGCGGATAGTAGGCGGCGAAGGTGTCGGCGGCGAAGGCGACGATGCGGTCCGGCGTCCAGGCCGCCGCCGCGATGCAGGGCGTTGGCAGGTTGGGCAGTTTGTCGAACAGGTAGCGCGTGCCGTCCTGACCGCCGGTCAGGGTGATCGTCCCCTGCCCCTCGGCGCGCCAGAGGGACAAGACTCCGTCGGGATCGGGCTCCCGGCGCGGGTCCGGATAGCAGGCCTCGCCAGCGTTCTGGAACAGCTGGGCGCCGTCGGGCCCGAACTGCACGATCCAACCGTAGCCGCGCGACTTCCAGGCCCCGCGCAGCTCGGCCGCGACCGGCGCGCCCTTGGCCTGCACCGGCCAGAAGGGACTTTCGGCGAGCGCCGGCGCGGCGAAGGCGAGAACGGCGGCGGCCGCCAGAAGACTCAAGCGTTTCATGGGCGCGACGGTGGAGGCGTCTCCGCCGCCGCGCCAGTGAAATCGCCGCGACGCCCGACGCTAACGGAGCAGAACGGCCTGAGGGCCACGGCGCAAGGAGCGCGGCAATTCGGGTCCGTAGCCGAAGCGGACGACCAGATCCGGGCGTTTGGCCGGCTCACCCAGCCACGCGGCCATCCGGCGGCGCGTCGACGGATCCTCGACCGGCTGGTTGAGGAAGGCCAGCTTCAAGCCCGCGGCGGTCGCCGTCAGCGCGAACCGGGTGAAGGCGCGCCCCACGGCGATCCAGCCGGCGGGCGTCTCGGCCGGACCAGTGAAGATCGCCGCGCCCGCCGAGCTCCTCATCCAGCCCGCGAGCCGATCGGCCTCGCCATTCTTCGTCATGACCATGGGCAGCAGGCGCTCGCCCAGCCAACGTGGCGTCGTGAGGTTGCCGGAGGCGGCCGCGAACAGGCCGTCCCGATGCGCCAAGGCCTCCCTGGCGTCGAAGCGGATCCAGTCTGTGAGTTCACGCATGAAGGCGGGATCGGCGAGCTGAGCGTTATTCCCGGCGACGATCATGTCCGTCAGGCGAGACCGCTCGTCGGGCTCCAGCACCCATCGAAGCGCCACATCCTGTCCGACGGCGGCTTCAAGCCGACGGAGCGTGGCAGCGTCCGCGGGTCTTCCGTCATACTTGGTCCGCGTCGATGCGCGACGAGGTATGGCCTGGAACAGGGCGTCCGGGCGAGCCGGCGCGCTGGAGAACGCCACACGGACGCCCCCTCCCGGCAGAATCTCCGGCTCGCCCACCCAGCCATAGCCGAGCCCCGCCTGCAGCAGGGTCTCCAGGGCGCAGCCGAGGCTGACGAACAAGTGATGGTCGTCCGGATCCACCACCGGGGTCCGCCGTGAAAAGTCCGGCAGAATCTCGATCGCGCGAGGCTCGATCCGAAAGCGCCAGGGCTGGGTGTTGTGTCCATTCGCGGCCAGAGTCGCCGCATGGATCAGGGCGGTCATCGGAACGCCGCCGCCACCCAAGTCCGGCAGCCGCCAGAGATCCCGGACCGCGCGGTCGTAGGGGCTTTCACCGCCGGAACATCCCGCGACCAGCAGCGGCATGGCGGCGATCAGGGCGCGACGAGTGGGCATGGCGGCGGCTCCGAAAACCCAAGCTGTAGCCGCCGCCTCTCGCCTCACCTTGCGGTGGGTCAAACCCGCCCTATTCGGTCTTCAGATAGATCTCCGAGCCCTGTTCCTTGAACTTCTCGCTCATCTCGGCCATCCCCAGCGCCGCGTCGTTCGGCGCGATGCCGGCCGCGAAGTCGCGGACTTCGTGGCTGATCTTCATCGAACAGAACTTGGGACCGCACATCGAGCAGAAGTGGGCGGTCTTGTGCGCCTCCTTCGGCAGGGTCTCGTCGTGGAACTTGCGGGCCGTTTCCGGATCGAGGCCCAGGTTGAACTGGTCTTCCCAGCGGAATTCGAACCGCGCGCGGCTGATCGCGTCGTCCCACATGGCCGCGCCCGGGTGACCCTTGGCGAGGTCGGCGGCGTGGGCGGCCAGTTTGTAGGTGATGACGCCGGTTTTGACGTCGTCGCGGTCCGGCAGGCCCAGGTGCTCCTTGGGTGTGACGTAGCAGAGCATCGCCGTGCCGAACCAGCCGATCATCGCCGCGCCGATCGCCGAGGTGATGTGGTCGTAGCCAGGCGCGATGTCCGTGGTCAACGGGCCCAAGGTGTAGAACGGAGCTTCGTGGCAGTGCTTCAGCTGCTCGTCCATGTTGGCCTTGATCTTGTGCATGGCCACATGGCCCGGCCCTTCGATCATCACCTGCACGCCGTGCTTCCAGGCCACCTTGGTCAGTTCGCCCAGGGTGCGCAGCTCCGAGAACTGAGCCTCGTCATTGGCGTCGGCGGTCGAGCCCGGGCGCAGGCCGTCGCCCAGCGAGAACGACACGTCATAGGCGCGCATGATCTCGCAGATGTCCTCGAAGCGCTCGTAGAGGAAGTTCTCCTTGTGGTGGGCCAGGCACCACTTGGCCATGATCGAGCCGCCGCGGCTGACAATGCCGGTGACCCGCTTGGCGGTCATCGGAATGAACGGCAGGCGCACGCCGGCGTGGATGGTGAAGTAGTCGACGCCCTGCTCGCACTGCTCGATCAGGGTGTCGCGGAAGACCTCCCAGTTCAGGTCCTCGGCCACGCCGTTGACCTTTTCCAGCGCTTGGTAGATCGGCACCGTGCCGATCGGGACGCTGCTGTTGCGGATGATCCAGTCGCGGATGTTGTGGATGTTGCGGCCGGTGGACAGGTCCATGACCGTGTCGGCGCCCCAGCGCGTGGCCCAGACCAGCTTGTCGACCTCGTCGGCGACGGTGCTGAGCACCGCCGAGTTGCCGATGTTGGCGTTGATCTTGACCAGGAAGTTGCGGCCGATCGCCATCGGCTCCAGCTCGCCGTGATTGATGTTGGCCGGGATGATGGCGCGGCCGCGGGCCACTTCCTGGCGCACGAACTCGGGCGTCACGAAGTCGGGGATCGAGGCGCCGAAGTCCTCGCCGTCGCGCACGCACGGACGGTCCTGCTCGCGGCGCAGGTTCTCGCGGATGGCGACATATTCCATCTCGGCCGTGATCTTGCCGGCGTTGGCGTATTCGTACTGGGTGATCAGCGCGCCCGGCTTGCCGCGATAGATGGTGCGGCCAATGGCGGGGAACTGCGGAGCCAGGTGCTTGCCTTGGGCGAAGCCGTTGTCCTCGGGCTTCACGGCGCGAGGCTCGGCGACGACCTCGACGTCGCCGCGGGCGACGACGAAGGCTTCGCGGGTGCGCTCCAGGCCCTTCTCGATGTCGATGGTCGCGGTCGGGTCGCTGTAGGGACCGGACGGGTCATAGATCGTCACCGGCGGTTCGTTGGCCGACGGGTGGACGGCCACCTCGCGGAACGGCACGCGGATGTCCGGGAACAGCTGGCCGGCCTGGTAGACCTTGCGCGAGCCGGGGATCGGACCGGTCGAGATGGTCTCGGCCACGGACTTGATGGTGGTCTGGATGTTCATTTCGGGCGCTCCTTCGGCTTTGAGGAGACCCGGACGTGCGCGCTTGAGTCGGTTTACGGACGGGCTGCGAGCGCCGACCGCGTTCCCTCCCTTCGCCGGCATGACCCGGATCAGGTTCTACGGGTCAGGGCCAGAGCCCAATCTCAGCCGCGCGAGCGACCCCCCGGTGAACAACGGCTGGACACTAGGCGCGTTGACGCTGAGGTCAAGCGTCGCGTGCCCTGGCGATCACGAAGTCGTCAACCTCGTTACCTTTGGCCTTGCCGGCGCGAATGGAGCGTGACCGCTTCTGGTCGCCGCCGCCGAGGGCACATCCATGAACGCCATCCCCAATCGCCGCGCCGTCCTGCTAGGCGCGCTCGCCGCAGGCCTCGCCACGCCGGCCCTGGCTCGAACACCGGCGAAAAACGTCGTTCTGGTCCATGGAGCCTGGGCCGACGGCTCGTGCTGGAACGAGGTGATCCCTTCGCTGCAGGCCAAGGGATTCAACGTCACGGCGGTGCAGAACCCCCTCACCTCGCTGGCCGACGACGTGGCGGCCACCCGGCGGGTCCTCGCGCGGCAGGACGGCCCAACCGTGCTGGTGGGCCATTCGTGGGGCGGCGTACCGATCACCGAGGCCGGCGTCGACCCGAAGGTCACGGCCCTGGTCTATGTCGCCGCCCGCGCGCCGGACGCCGGCGAGGACTTCAACGCCCTGGCGGCGACCTATCCGACCATGCCGGTGCGGGCCGGAGTCGTGACGACCGACGGCTATTCGTGGCTGACCCAGGACGCCTTCGTCCGCTTTTTCGCCGGCGACGTCGAACCGGCCCGCGCTCTGGCGCTCTTCGCGACCCAGCAGCCGATCGCCGCCAGCCTGTTCTCCGGTCGGACCACCGTGGCCGCTTGGCGGGACAAGCCCAGCTTCTACGCCGTTTCGGCCAACGACCAGACGACCAACCCGGACCTCGAGCGGTTCCTGGCCAAGCGCATGAAAGCGACGACCATCGAGCTGCCGTCCAGCCACGTGTCGATGATCTCGCATCCCAAGGCGATCACTGACCTGATCATCCGCGCCGCCGGGTGACGGGAAATTCACTTGCGGCCGGCGGCCGGCCACGCGATCGGGTGACCCGCGTTCTATGGAGATCCGCCCATGACCTTCCGCCGCCTCGCCCTGCCCGTCCTCTGCGCCCTGATCGCCACGCCCGCCCTGGCGCAGGAGACCTATCCGAAGACGATCCCGTCTTCGGGCGGCGAGGTGATCATCCCCTCCGAGCGCAATCAGAAGGCCTATGACGAGTTCAAGTACGCCCCCGCCCGCCGGGCCGGCGACATGCTCTACGTCTCGGGCGCGCTCGCCGGCCGGGGCAAGGACGAGGGCACGGATCCGGAGTCGTTCAAGCGGCAGGTCCGCCGCGCCTTCGTCGCCCTGGACAACACGCTGAAGGCCTCGGGCGCCACCTTCGACGACGTGGTGATGATCAACAGCTTCCACGTCTGGGAAGGGCCCGATCAGCCCGCCCCGCGATGGGAGCAGCTGGCCATGATCAACGCCGTCAAGAGCGAGTTCATCAAGGGTCCCCACCCGGCCTGGACCGCCGTCGGGACCAGCGGCCTGCTGCCCGCCGGCGGCATCGTCGAAATCCAGCTGATCGCCTACGCCCCGAGGAAGTAGACCCTAGAGGCGGCTGGCCGAAAAGGTGTCGCAGGCCGACGGATCGCCCTGATCATAGCCGCGCGTGAACCAGCGCATCCGCTGGGCGCTGCTGCCGTGGGTGAAGCTGTCGGGCACGACCTGGCCCTGGGTCTGCTTCTGGATGGTGTCGTCGCCGACCGCGGCGGCGGCGCCCAGGCCATCCTGGATGTCGGCGCGGTTGATGACGATCTTGCCGCCGGAGGCCTCGCCCGCATGGGCCGCCCAGACGCCGGCATAGCAGTCGGCCTGCAGCTCCAGCCGCACCGAGCCGCTCTCTTCGCCCCGCGCGCCCAGGCGGCGGGCCTGCTGATCGGCGCCCAGCAGGTGCTGCACGTGGTGGCCGATCTCGTGGCTGACGACATAGGCGCGGGCGAACTCGCCCTTGGCCCCGAAGCGGCTTTCCAGTTCCTGCCAGAACGACAGGTCCAGATAGACCTTCTGGTCGGCCGGGCAGTAGAACGGCCCCATGGCCGACTGGCCCGTGCCGCAGCCGGTGCCCGTGGCCTGATTGTAGAGCACGATCGCCTCGGGCGGCCGGTAGTCGACGCCCTCGTTGCGGAAGATCGGCGTCCAGACATCCTGGTTGGACGCCTCGATCACGTCGATGAACTGGCCCTCGCGGTCGGAGACCTCACCGCGCGTCCCCTCCTGCTGGGCGGGCTGCTGCAGGCCCTGCGTCGCCTCCATGGTCGTGCGCGGATCGATGCCGAACACGAAATAACCGATGGCCGCCAGCACCACCGCGCCGATGCCGCCGCCGACGACGCCGACAGGCCCCAGACCACGCCGATCCTCGATATTGCCGGATCGGCGACCGCCTTCCCACTCCATGCAGTCCTCGCTCAGTTCGGTTGGCTGGCGGGCTTGATCGCCCTCATGCGCGCATTGCTCTGGTCCAGCGCGTCCTGCGTCAAGCGTTCCATGCGGTTCGCGGAGGCCGCGAGCTCGGCGTCGCGCCGCGCGGCCTCGTCACGGGGCGGGATGGTACCGTTCCGCTGGTCGCTGAGATCACGCAGAATCACCTGAGTCCTGGCCCGCTCGTTGGCGTTCGAGGTCTCGATCTGGCTGGCCAGCGCATCGCGACGCACGTCGTCCACCGCTTGAGCGGCGGCGTTCCGCGTCTGGATGTCACGCAAGGTCGTCTGGGCCTGGGCCGCGCCGCCCAGCGCCACCAACCCAACCGTGAGCAAAAGAACCGTGCGCGCCATCGGGATACTCCTACCAGCCGGAGCGAGCCGACGACGCGCCGCGCGTCAGGGCCGCTTGACCGTGAAACGCGCGAGTTCGGTCTTCGGCGCCAGCCAGCCCGGCTTCAATTCCGCCGCCCGCGAATAGTCCTTGTAGGCGGCTGTCAGGTCGCCCAGCCCCTCATGGGCCAGGCCGCGATTGAAGAAGGCCTTTTCCGGCGCCCTCACGCCCATGCCCAGGCCCTTGTCGATCTGCTCGACGCCTTCACGATAGCGCTCCTCGCCGACGAAGGTCGCGCCGCGATTCACATAGGCCTCGCCCAGGTTCGGGTCGATGTTCGAGGCTTCGTCGAAGTCGGCGCGGGCGGCGCCGAACTGACGCTGGCGCATCTGCAGCACGCCACGGTTCACGAAGGTCCGGGCGCGGTCGCGGAAGTTCAGGGTCTCGACCTCGAGGGCCGTGGTGCAGGCCAGGACGGCGCGGTTGTCGGTCCGGCCCTTCTCGGCCGCGTCGGAACACTCCTGGGCAGAGCCGCCGCCGATGATCAGGTCCGAAGCGCCAGCGGCTCCGGCGGCGGCCAGGACGGCCGTGGCGCAGAGCGCGGCGAGAGGGATCGCTCGCATGTGTCTTCCTCCCATGGGGCCGGTCTCTATGGCCGGCCGTTTATGAGGTGATCATAGCACCGTCGCGCGGTCCGTCGAAGCCTCGCCCTCGCATCGCGCGCGGGTCGTGCTAACAGAGGCGGCGACTCCGTCAGGGACCTTACCGATGCACCTCGCCCGCTTTCCCCGCGCCCGCTTCGCCCACCTGCCGACCCCGCTGGAGCCCCTGCCCCGCCTGGGCGCGGCGCTGGGCGTCGACCTCTGGGTCAAGCGCGACGACTGCACCGGCCTGGCCGGCGGCGGCAACAAGACCCGCAAGCTGGAGTTCCTGCTGGGCGAGGCCCTGGCCCAGGGCGCCGACACGCTCGTCACTCAAGGCGCGGTGCAGTCCAATCACGTGCGCCAGACCATCGCCGCTGGCGCCCGCTTTGGCCTCAGGACCGAAGTGATCCTGGAAGAACGCACCGGCTCCAAGGCCAGCGACTACATGGGCAACGGCAACGTCCTGCTCGACAAGCTGATGGGCGCGGCGATCCGCTACGTTCCGGGCGGCACGGACATGGTCGCCGAGCTGGAGAGCACGGCCGAGAGCGTCCGTCAGCGCGGCGGCAAGCCCTATGTCATTCCCGGCGGCGGCTCGAACACCGTCGGCGCGCTGGGCTATGTCGACTGCGCCCGCGAGCTGGTGGTCCAGGCCGACCAGATGGATCTGAAGATCGACCGCTTCGTGACCGCCACGGGCAGCGCCGGCACCCATGCCGGCCTAGTCGCGGGCTTCGCGGCCTTGTCGGTCGACATTCCCATCCTGGGCTTCGGCGTCCGCGCGCCCAAGGCCAAGCAGGAAGAGAACGTCTTCAACTTGGCGCTCGCCACCGCCGAGAAGATCGGCGCGACCGGCCGCGTCAAACGCGAGATGGTCGTGGCCGACTGCGACTATGTCGGCGAAGGCTATGGCCTGGTCGACCAGGGCGTGATCGACGCCCTGGCCCTGGCGGCCCGAACCGAGGGCCTGCTGTTCGATCCGGTCTATTCGGGCAAGGCCCTGAAGGGGCTGATCGACCAGGCGGGCAAGGGCGCGTTCGAGGGGGAGCGCGTGGTGTTCCTGCACACCGGCGGCGCGCAAGGCCTGTTCGGCTATCAGTCGGTGCTGGAGCCCGCTCTGTGATGAGCAAGGTCACCCAAAGCAAGGTTCTGGGCGTTCTGGGCGGCATGGGTCCGGCGGCGACCCTGGACTTCCTCGCCAAGCTGCAGGCCGCCACGCCGGTCAAGCGCGAGCAGGATCACTTGCGGGTGCTGGTCGACATCAATCCCAAGGTCCCGGACCGCAACATCTCGACATCCGATCCTGGTCCGGTGCTGGCGGCCATGGCCGCTGGACTGCGCGATGGCGGGGCCCAGGTGCTGGCCATCGCCTGCAACACCGCCCATGCCTATGCCGAGGAGGTCCGCGCCTCGGGTCTGCCGCTGGTCGACATGCTGGAGACGGCGGGACTGGCCGCCCAGGCCAAGGGCGCCAGCGTCGTCGGCGTGCTAGGCACCGGCCTTGCGCTCGGCCTCTATCGCGATCGCTTCTCGCACATGGGCCTGGAAGTGGTGATGCTAGACGACCACGAGCAGGTCGAGTTCATGGCCCTGCTCTATCGCATCAAGCAGGGTCACGTCGGCCCCGACTCCCGCGAGTCCATGGCCGCCCTGGCCCACCGCCTGGTCGGCAAGGGCGCGCAAAGCGTGGTGGCGGGCTGTACGGAAGTGCCGCTGGTGCTGAGCGCGACGGACCTGTCGGTCCCATTTCTTGATGCGACGGAAGAGTTGGCCAGGCGCTGCGTGGCGGTCTGCCTTGAGGACGTCAGCGCATAGCCGAGGGCTGACCGTCTTCGCGCGACGCCTCGAACAGCCCCAGCAGGGCCGCCGCGCCGCGCGAGGCCTGGGCCATGCGTAGCAACGCCGCCCGGGCTTGGGTGGTGTCGGCGCTCTCGGCTTGTCGCTCGAGACGCTCGGCTTCGCTGAGATGATCGTTTCTGCTTCCCATGACGCAAACGTCTACAGGACCTAAACGGCGCCACCATGCGACCGCTGGACGCACACCGTTCATTAACCATCGTTTTGCGCGCGCCAAATTGTCACAGAATGTTAAATCGCAAGCATGGCGCATAAATGAAAACACCCCCGGACCTGGAAGGCCTGGGGGTGTCGTCCTGTTCCCCAACAGGACGGCGTCGGCTGCGCTAGCATCGAGCGCTGCGGCGTCGCCTCTTAAACTGGTGACCCTGCTTTCGCCGAACGCGGATCCTTAAGCAACGCGTCGCCCTGTCGCAGCCCCCCATTTTGAGGACGCCGCAGCGCTGAAATCCTTTGCATACAAGGGCCTTGTCCCGGCTGCGGCGCGCTGACGCAGCCATCCCAGAATGAGGAAACTCGTCGCAAAAAGTGGGTAGCCAAAGCTATGACACCGGTAGCATGGTAACTGAAACCGTTGCATCAGACGACGGGGCCGTCAGGGCCGGGAGGAACGCCAAAAGCCGTCGAGCGCGACAGCCGATATTGGACGCCGGTTTCGGCCCCCGTCATGCTCCAAGCTTTGAGATAGCGCCTGTCCAAACAGGCTCTAGTGGCTTCCCGATCGTTGACGGCTCCGCCTCATCCGGAGTCCCGCATGCCGCTCGCCCCCCTCTCCCGTCGCCGCCTGATGGCCACCACGGCCGCCGCCTTCGCCGCCGCCGGCCTGCCGCTGAAGGCCCTGGCCGCGCCGACCAAGGCGGACGCCCTGGGGACCATGAAGAGGGCGGCCAGGTTCATGGTCGAGAAGGCCGCCTACAAGGGCGGCTACGTCTGGTCCTACTCGGCCGACCTGACGCGCCGCTGGGGCGAGATGGAAGCCTTTCCGACGATGATCTGGGTGCAGCCCCCCGGCACCGGCACGGTCGGCCACCTGTTCCTCGACGCCTATCACGCCACGGGCGACGAGTATTACTACGACGCCGCCCGCAACGCCGCCGACGCGCTGATCGCCATCCAGAACCCGGCCGGCGGCTGGAACTATATCGGCGACTTCGCCGGCGAGGCCTCGCTGAAGCGGTGGTACGACACCATCGGCAAGAACGGCTGGCGGCTCGAGGAATTCCAGCACTACTACGGCAACTGCACCTTCGACGACGAAGGCACCGCCGAGTGCTGCAAGTTCATGCTGCGCATGTACGTCGAAAAGAAGGATCCGAAGTACAAGGCCGCCTTCGAGAAGGCCCTGAAGTTCGTGCTGGAAAGCCAGTATCCGGTTGGCGGCTGGCCGCAGCGCTATCCGCTGAAGGACGAGTTCCACCACCACGGCAACCCGGACTACACCAGCTTCATCACCTTCAATGACGACGTGATCGGTGAGAACATCGAGTTCCTGATCATGGTCTACCAGGCCCTGGGCGATAAGACCGTCCTGGACCCGATCCGCCGCGCCATGGACTGCTATATCGCCTGCCAGCAGCCGCAGCCGCAGCCGGCCTGGGGCCTGCAGCACACCGTGGCCGACCTGAAGCCGGCCGGCGCCCGCACCTACGAGCCCAAGGCATTCGCCACCCACGCCACGGCCAGCTGCCTGTCGCAGATGATGACCTTCTACCAGTTGACCGGCGATCCGAAGTATCTTGCCCGCGTGCCCGAGGCCCTGGCCTGGCTGGACTCGGTGCGCCTGCCCGACGACGTCATGCCCGGCAAGCCGCGCTATCCGACCTTCATCCAGATCGGCAACGGCCGTCCGCTGTACGTCCACCGCACCGGCTCGAACGTGGTCAGCGGTCGCTACTTCACCGACGAGAACCCGCACAACACGGTCACCCACTACTCGTCGTTCCGCAACGTGGACGTCAAAGGCCTGCGCGCCCGTTACGAGACGCTGAAGGCCACGCCGCCGGAGGAGGCCAGCAAGCACTCGCCGCTGAAGGGCCAGCGTCCGCTGCCCAAGTACTTCATGGTCAAGGACATCTCGGTCGAGGACCTGTCGGTCGGCGGCGACCTGTCCAGCTCGGCCCCCAAGGCCGTGTCGGCCGACGCCGACAAGGTCGCCAAGCTGACCCTGGAGCTCAACGCCGAAGGCTGGTGGCCCACGCCCCTGACCTCGACCAGCCAGCCCTATGCCGGCGAGCCTCCGGCCGAGCCGACTCCCGGCGACTTCTCGGAGACCAAGGTCGGCGACAAGTACGACACCTCGCCCTATCCCGACCCGAACCCGAAGATCGGCGTTTCGACCGGCGCGTTCATCGCCAACATGGCGACGCTGATCAAGTACGTCGACAGCCTCGCGACTTAAGCGATCAGACGCGCTTCGGCCGGGGTCACCGCGGCCAGCAACCGGCCGAGCGCATACTGATAGAGGGCGACGTCCTTCTGGTTTTGCGAGACCAGTTGGCTGTAGGCCTTCGCGCCCAGCATCACCTCGGCCGTGTCCTCGGCCCGCGTCACGTTGAGACGCTGCACGCTCGCCACGCGGCCTTCGAACGCGCTGTCGGCCCACGCCATCGACTCGAAGGGATGCTCGCAGACGTAGAACCAGACCATACGCTCGATCAGCGCCTGCGCGGCGGCTACGTCCTGCTCGTACAGGGGCGACCAGCCCGAGCCGGTCAGTTGCCGGTAGTGGTGGTCGTAGGTGTGCAGCACCACCGCCGGGTCGTCGCAGGTGACGAAGTCGTCGAGCGAAAGGCGCTTGGCCAGGCTGACCGCCCGGAACCGCGGATCGCGCGCCTGATCGCCCGTCAGCGCCACGACATGCCGGAAGTAGCGATAGACCGAGACCACCCGGTCCACCGGCCAGCGGAAATTGGTGGCTGCCGGGATTTGCGGGTCCACCGCGCGGTAGATGTCATAGCCATAGTGGCCGGCATAGAAGTCGTGACCCCGGAACGCCTCGTAGCGCCCAGCGCGCTCGGCGTGTTCGGTCGCGTCGTTCTCGATTCGCGGACAACGGCGCTCCTCCGGAAACAGGCGGTTCAGCGCATCGACGACGGAGGTCCCGCCCGCCTTAGGATTATGGAAGAAGAAGAGCTTCCCGAACACAACAGGCTCCGACCCCGCCAAGACGACCGTCGCTACGCTGCTCACACGAACAGGCTTCAACTTTCCGTCGTCGCTTTGGCTGGAAGAGTTGCAGAAACGTTCAATTCAATTCAGGGATGATATTGCGACTTCGAGACGTTGTCGACAAGCCCATGAAAGATTAGCGGAATTTTGGCGAAGAAATTCCGCAGCCAGACGGTCTGTCATTCACAGGCGCGCCGGAGGTTCATCAGCACCTTCGGCGTGTCCTTGCGCAGCGCCTCGCGCATCATGGCCTTGGGAACAGGCCAGTCGACCGCCAGGCGGTTGTCGTAAAACACCCGCGTGCCGCGCCCGCCGTCCAGCGGCTGCAGCCGCCACTCGCCCTGCTCGACCTTCAGGTCGCCCTCCACGAGATGGAAGCGGATCCGACTGACCGGCTCGTAGTCCGATCGGAACACGATCCGCATGCTCGGAAAGACGAAGGTGCGCCGCGTGACGTGCTCGCGGATGTCCCAGCCTTTGCGTTGATCTCCGGATAGAATGCGGCAGCTGGCCAGGTTGCTGATCATCCGCCCCGCCGTGGCGCAGTCGGTCATGATCGCCCAGACCCTTTCCGGCGGCGCGGCGACGTCGACCACCGCCCGAACGCGGCCGGAGACGCCGTCGGGATCAGGCGAGACCTCGGCATAGGCCTCGCCCCTGGCCAGGGCCGCCTGGGCCTTGGCCGTCAATTCGAAGGCGTGGGCGGACCCGCTCAGGGCCCACACCATCGCCGCCGCCACCATCCATCGCCGCATGCGTCCGCTCCTTGCCTGCAGCAGCTACGGCGGCGACGGGCCTCTGGACGCTACGGTCGCGCTACGGCCAGCGCTTCGCGCACCACATCGGGGGCATGATCGATCACGCGGAGGTAAGCGGTCAGGGCGGCGTCGGGGCGGGCGTCGCCGTGCTCCAGGTCTTCCAGCAGCGTCCGGTCGATGTGGAAGACGCGGGCGAAGTCCGCCTGGCTGAGCCCCGTGCGCCAGCGCACGGCCTGAACCAGGGCGCGGGCGGAACGCGAACGCGACGGAGCGGCGGCTTCATCGATCGCGGGGTCGGCGGGTCTGATCATCGTTACGCTCCTACGGCCTATCCCCGAGGAGAGCTTCTAGGCTCCGTCGATTGCAGAAATTCGACGGCTTTGAGTCAGGGCGAAGTCTTCAGGCGCCTTGTTTGGCGAGGAACGCTCCCGTGGCCTCGATGGCTTCGACCAGGCTGACCCGCTCCAGGGTCACGCCCTCGGGCAGGCTGGAGAACAGCCGGGTCGGCGCGGCGGCGTCCAGCATGACGAACACGCCCCGGTCGTCGGCGCGGCGGATCAGGCGGCCGAAGGCCTGGCTGATGCGGGCCCGCGCCACGGCGTCGTCGTAGCCCTTGCCGCCGAAACGCAGGCGGCGGGCCTTGTGCAGCACGTCCGGACGCGGCCACGGCACCCGGTCGAAGACCAGCAGGCGCAGGGACCGGCCCGGCACGTCGACACCGTCGCGGATGGCGTCGGTGCCCAGCAGGCAGGCGTCCTCCTCGGCCCGGAAGATGTCGACCAGCGCCCCCACCTCCAGCGGATCGACGTGCTGGGCGTACAGAGCCAAGCCCTGGTCGGCCAGGGGCGCGGCGATGCGCTCGTGCACGGCCTTCAGCCGGCGGATGGCGGTGAACAGGCCAAGCCCCCCGCCCCCGGACGCCAGGAACAGCTCGCGCATGGCGGCCGAGACCTGGCGCGGGTCCTCCTTGTTCACGTCGGTGACGACATAGGCCTTGGCGTTGTGCTCATAGTCGAACGGCGAGACCAGTCGCAGCACCTTGGGCGCGGTCGGCAGGCGGGCCGCGCCGGTGCGCATCTCGGCCAGGGCGAACGGATCCTCCAGCGCCGGATCGACCAGGGTGGCGCTGGTCACCAGCACCCCGTGGGCTGGCGACAGCACCGCCGCGCGCAGCGGCTCGGTCGGGTCCACCCAGTGGCGGCGGCAGGCGGCGTCGACGACCCGTCCATACAGGAACGTCGCCTCGAACCAGTCGACGAAGTCCGGATCGGTCTCGCTGGGCTCGACGTCGTCGTCCTCGATCGCCTTCAGGATCGAGCGCCAGGCCGGCAGGGTCATGCGGGCGCGACGGTCCAGGCCGCGCAGCGCGCCTTCGATCCTGGCGCGTTCGGAAGGGCCCAGGTGCTCGGCGTCCTCGTCCAGCACATCTTCCAGGGCGCGGGCCAAGGCCAGCAACGGCGCCTCGATGGCGGCCAGGGCCTTGGCGGCTTCCGGCGCGCGCTCGCGGACGAGATCGGTGGCCGGCCGGGCGTCGCATTGCAGGCCCAGGTCGGCGCCGCCGCCCCGCTCGCTGGTGCGGGCCCGCAGCTGCTCGATCACCGCGACCAGAAAGTTCTCGATCGGTCCGATCGGATTGATCTGGCCGTCCGGAGGCGCGACCCGGCCTGACCACCCTTCGCCCGGCAACGCGGCGGCGGCGTGCAGCGCCTGGGTCATCGCGCCGCGCGCGCCTTCGCGGTCGCCGAGGATGTCCAGCAGCCGGGCTTCCAGCCCCCGACCACGCCGGCCACGGCCTTCGGGTCCACGGATCCAGCGGCGGAGCTCGGCGGCCTCGGCCCCGGACAGGGCGGCCGAGAAGGCGCTGTCGGCTGCCTCGAACAGGTGGTGGCCTTCGTCGAAGACGATGCGCTTGAGGCTGGTGGTCTCGTTGTCGCCCTTCAGACCCCGCGCCGTCCGCGCCCCGTCGAACGCGGCCTGGGTCAGGACCAGGGCATGGTTGGCGATGACGATGTCGGCGCGCTTGGACGCCCGCACGGCCTTCTCGATGAAGCAGATGCGATAGTGCTGGCAGCCGGCATGGATGCACTCGCCGCGCCGGTCGACCAGGTTCGACGGGCTCGCCTGGGCCGAGGGCGGCACAGCCGAAAGCGTCGGCAGCCAGGCGGGGAAGTCGCCGCCGGTCATGTCGCCGTCCCGGGTCGCCCGAGCCCAGCGGGTCGTCAGCGCCAGGCCGATCAGGTCGCCATTGCCCAGCTGGGCGCCGTTGATCTGCTCCTGGAAGTTCAGCAGGCAGAGATAGTTCTCACGCCCCTTGCGAACCACCGCCTTGCGCGCCCGCTCCTTGGGATCGGGATAGATCGACCGGCTCTCGCGCTCGATCTGGCGCTGCAGGGCGCGGGTATAGGTGCTGATCCAGACGGACGGCCCGTTGGCCTCGGCCCACAGCGAGGCCGGCGCCAGATAGCCCAGGGTCTTGCCGACGCCGGTGCCGGCCTCGGCCAGCATCATGCGCGGTTCGCCCTCGCGCTCGCGCGGCTGGAAGGCGAAGGCCGCCTCCTTGGCGAAGGTCACCTGGGCCTCGCGCACCTCGTCCAGACCGGAGCGCTTCAGCAGTTCGGCCAGGCGCTCCCCGGCCCGTTCAGGATCGATCGGCCGCGAGCCGGGCTCGCCGGGCGGGGCCTGATCCTCCCATTCGACCAGCCGCGCCCAGACGTCGAGGCCCGAACCGCGGAACTGGTTGCCGGCCTGAACCGAGCGGAGCGCGCCGATCGTCCGAGCTCCCCACGACCAGCCGGCCTTGGCCAGGGTCTCGGCCACGGCCAGGGCCTCCTCGCGCGACGGGACCGGAGTCAGGGCCAGCTCGCGCAACAGGGCGTCGGCGCTCTCGCGCAGGCTCTGGGCCTGTTCGGCCGCGCCGTGCGGCTCGCGCAGACCCAGCGCCATGGCCAGGCCCACGGCCGACGGGGCGCAGAAGGTCGCCGGCCGGACAAAGGCATAGAGTTCCAGCACGTCGAACAGGCGGGCATGGCGCGAAGGCGGCGACAGGTTGAGGCGACGCGCGGTCATGGCCGCGTGGGCCACCAGCACCGGGCCATGCTCGAACAGGTCGCGGGCGTCCGGCGGACGCAGCATCCGCCCTTCGCCCGCCCCGTCGGCCACGCCCGCGCGCGGCCCGGGCAGCACGACGAGCGCGGGGGCGAGATCCAGAGTCGGCGGGAAAGCGGTCACCCGACTCCGTTAGCAGAAACCGCGACGAAACAGAATAAGAACAGATGCTTCAGACGATGGGGACGTCATCGTCGTCGAAGCCTTCCAGGCGGTTGATCGCCGTCTGGGCCTTCTGGCGCAGGTCGGCGTCCTCGCTCTCGGCCGCCTTCCGGTACATCCGCAACGCGAGGTCGTCGTCGGCCTTGATGCCCTGCCCGCGCTCGCACATGACGCCCAGGTCGTACCAGGCTTCGAGATAGCCCCGCTCGGCCGCCATCTGGAACCAGCGCATGGCCTCCGTGTAGTTGATCGGTACGCCCTCGCCGTTGTGGTGCGCGACGCCCAGGTTCGACATGCCGGCCGCCAGATCGTTGGCGGCGGCGGCGCGGTAGAACTTCAGGGCCTCGGCCTGGTCCAGGCGCACGCCCGTCCCCTCCGAATGCAGCCGGCCCATCTCGTTCATGGCATCGGGCGAGCCCATCTCGATCGCCTTGCGCAGCAGGGCCACGCCCTTGGCCGTGTCCACCCGCGCACCAGAGCCGTCCAGATAGGCCTCGGCGGCGCTGTAATAGCCGCGCGCGGAACCGGCGGCGGCGGCCTTCAGATACCAGGCCAGCGCCAGGCGTGGGTTCTCGGGCAGCCCCTCGCCGCCTTCGTAGGCGACGCCGAGATTGTACATGCCGTTGGGATCGCCCAGCCGGGCGGCCCGGGCGTAGAGCGTCATGGCGGCGCGGCGGTCGACCTTCACCCCGTCCGCGCCGTCGAAATAGACATTGCCCAGCTCGACCATGGCGTCGGTGTCGCCGCCCGCCACGCCCTTGCGCAGCCAGGCCAGGGCCTGGGGTACGTCGCGATCGACGCCCTCGCCGTCCAGGTACAGCTTGGCCAGGTCGACATAGCGCGTGGCGTCGCCGCCCTGGGCGTCCTTCAGGGCCGCCGCGAAGGTCGCCTTGGCTTCGGGGGAACCGTCCGCCCGTGCGAAGGCCGCGCCGCCGCCCATCAGCAACGACGGCGACAACGCCAACACCAACATCAAGGGCGGCACTCTGCTACGCATCACGTCCCCACCGTCCCGGGATCGTCGCATCGACCGCGGGAGCGTCAAGGCAGACACCCGCCCGCTCGGCCGCGCGCAACCGGACTCGCCCGATACGGGTTCAAAAGACGGATGAAACAGAAGGGGAACATGCTATATCGCGGTCAATGCTCGCGGCTGACGCCCTTCCTCCCAAGTTCCAAGACTGGTTCGCCGCCCGTGGCTGGAGCCCGCGCGAGCACCAGTTGGCCATGCTGGAGAAGGCGCGCGAGGGGCGCGGCGCCCTGCTGATCGCCCCGACGGGCGGCGGCAAGACCCTGGCCGGCTTCCTGCCCAGCCTGATCGAGCTGTCCGAACGCCCGCCGCGCAACACGCCGGCCGGGGTGCATACCCTCTACATCTCGCCACTGAAGGCCCTGGCCGTCGATGTCGAGCGCAACCTGCTGACCCCCATCCGCGAGATGGGCCTGAAGATCGTGGCCGAGAGCCGCACCGGCGACACCGGCGAGGCCCGCAAGGCGCGTCAAAGGGTGAGACCGCCGGACATTCTGCTAACCACGCCCGAGCAACTGGCCCTGTTCTGCGCCTGGGAAGGCGCGCGGGAGTACTTCAGCGACCTGCGCTGCGTGATCATCGACGAGGCCCACGCGATCTGGCCCAGCAAGCGGGGCGATCTACTGGCGCTGGGCCTGGCGCGCCTGCAACAGTTCGCGCCGTCGATGCGACGGGTGGGGCTGTCGGCGACGGTCGACGATCCGGATCTGGTGCGGAAGTGGCTGGGCGACAGCGGCCGCGACAGCATCGACCTCGTCCTCGGCTCCGGCGGCGCCCAGCCGGTGGTCGAGGTCCTCGTCTCCGGCGGCCGCGTCCCTTGGGCCGGCCATACGGCCGAGCACGCCATGGCCGAGGTCTATGAGATCATCAAGCAGGCCAAGACGGCCCTGATCTTCGTCAACACCCGCTTCCAGGCCGAATTCGCCTTCCAGCGTCTGTGGGAGCTGAACGAGGACGACCTGCCGATCGCCCTGCACCACGGCAGCCTGTCGGCCGAGCAACGCCGCAAGGTCGAGGCGGCCATGACGCGCGGCGCGCTGCGGGCCGTGGTCTGCACCTCGACCCTGGACATGGGCATCGACTGGGGCGACGTCGATCTCGTCATCCAGCTGGCCGCGCCCAAGGGCGCCTCGCGGATGGTGCAGCGGATCGGCCGCGCCAACCACCGCCTGGACGAACCCAGCCGCGCCCTGTTCGTGCCCGCCAGCCGCTTCGAGATGCTGGAGTGCCGCGCCGCCGCCGACGCCATCCTGGAAAACCACCTGGACGGCGATCCCCCGCGCATCGGCGCGCTCGACGTCCTGGCCCAGCACGTCATGGGCTGCGCCTGCTCCGAACCCTTCGCGCTGACCGCGCTCTATGACGAGGTCCGCTCGGCCGGTCCCTATGCCGAGCTCTCCTGGGAGGACTTCGAGACCGTCGTCGACTTCGTTTCGACCGGCGGCTACGCCCTGCGCACCTACGACAAGTTCCGCCGCATCGTGCGCAACGAGGATGGCCTGTGGACCGCCCGCAACGCCCAGGCCCGCCAACAGCATCGGATGAACGTCGGGGCCATCGTCTCGCCGGGCATGATCAACATCCGCATCGGCGGCGGCAAGAGGCCGATGGGCGGCCGCAAGATCGGCGAGGCGGAAGAGGGCTATTTCGAGCAGCTGACCCCGGGCGACACCTTCGTCTTCGCCGGCCAGGTCTGGCGCTACAACAGCCTCGTGGGCGCCGACGCCTTCGTCTCGCCCGCGCCGAACGACGACCCGAAAATGCCCAGTTGGGGCGGCTCCAAGTTCCCGCTTTCCACCTATCTGGCCAGCCGCGTGCGCCAGATGATGCACGACGAGCGCGAATGGGCCGCCCTGCCGCCGGACGTCCAGGAGTGGCTGAGCTGGCAGAAGGTCCGCTCGGCCATCCCCGGCGATGGTGAGATGCTGCTGGAGACCTTCCAGCGCGGCAAGCGCTTCCACTTGGTCTGCTATCCGTTCGACGGGCGCCTGGCCCACACCACCCTGGCCATGCTGCTGACCCGGCGGCTGGACCGCCTGGGCGTTGGGCCGCTGGGCTTCGTCTGTAACGACTACGCCCTCAACATCTGGTCGCTGCGGCCGATGGACGGTCTGGATCTCGACGACCTGTTCGCCCAGGACATGCTGGGCGACGACCTGGAGGCCTGGCTGGACGAAAGCTTCATGATGAAGCGGGCCTTCAAGCACTGCGCCCTGATCGCCGGGCTGATCGAGCGCCGCCACCCTGGCGCCGAGAAGTCAGGACGGCAGGTGACCTTCTCCACCGACCTGATCTACGACGTGCTGCGCAAACACCAACCCGATCATCTGATGCTCCGCTGCGCCCGACACGACGCCGCCACCGGCATGCTCGATATCGCCCGGCTGGGCGACATGCTGACCCGCGTGCAGGGCCGCATCCGCCACGTGCGGCTGGATCGCGTCTCGCCGTTCGCCGTGCCGATCATGCTGGAGATCGGCCGCGAACGCGCGCCGGGCGACGCGGCCGGCGAAATGATCCTGGCCGAGGCCGAGGAAGACCTGATCGCCGAGGCCATGTCGTGACGCGTTTCGAACCCTCCCTCTGCGGCGGCCTGCGGGTCGGCCTGGCCAATGTCGAGGTCATGCTGCGCTGGTCCGGCGCCCTGTGGCTGGAGCGCGAGAACACGCTCGTCGTCGCCGACCTGCATTTCGAGAAGGGCAGCAGCTACGCCGCGCGCTTCGGCCAGATGCTGCCGCCCTACGACACGCGCGAAACGCTGGATCGCCTGGACCGCGAGATCGCCCTGCTCTCGCCCGCGCGCCTGATCTTCCTGGGCGACAGCTTCCACGACGGCGGCGGCGAGGCGCGGCTGGCGGCGGACGACTACAGGCGATTGGAAGGCCTGGCCCTGGGCCGCGATCTCGTCTGGGCGGTCGGCAATCACGATGCTGAGGGACCCAGGGTGCTGCCCGGCGACATCATCGACGAGGCCTCGGTCTCGGGCCTGACCTTGCGCCACGAGCCGGTTCCGGGCGTCCAGCTGGGCGAGGTCGCCGGCCACCTGCACCCGGCGGCCAAGATCACCAGCGGCCGCGCCACCACCCGCCGCCGCTGCTTCGTCACCGACGGTCAGCGCCTGGTGCTGCCAGCGTTCGGAGCCTTCACGGGGGGTCTGAACATCCTGGACGAGGCGTTCTCGAACCTGTTCGCCGGTCCGCTGCTGGCCGGCGCGCTGGGGCCCAAGCGGGTCCACGCGGTGGGACGAAAGTCGCTGCGGCCGGATTAGTCCTGCCCCAGGATGCTTTCGTAGTCCTGGCCGCCATAGAAGATGCCGACAATGACCACCTGTCGGCCCTTCAAGGCGTAGGTGATCGTCACGCGCCGGAAAGGCAGGGTGCGAAGACCTGGCCGCACGTCGAACCGCGGCGCGCCACGTTCTGGAAAGCTGCTAAGCGCTTCACAGCGATCGACGATCTCATCCGTGAAGCGCGCCGCCGTCCTCGGCGACGCCTCGACGGACAGATAGTGGTAGAGCGCGAGAAGCTGAGCCTCCGCTTCCGGCGTATAGACGACCGAATAGCCGCACATCAGGTCTTGAAAGCGCGCGTGTGCGCGGCGGCTAACGCCGCACGAACATCCTCACTCGATCGCCCCCGGGAAGGATCCGCTTCAAAGGCGTCGTAGGCCTTGGCGGCCTCGCCATGCAGCCAGGCTTCCAGCGCCCGTTCTTGAGCTTGAAGCGCGCGCAGGCCCTCCCGGATCACCTCGCTCTCGCTGGCATAGGCGCCGGACTCGACCTTCGCCCTGACCTGGGCGGCCATTTCATTGGGAAGGGTGACGCTAAGCTGCTTGGTCGATCGCATGACGGCCTCGGATCCTGGTAGGATTAAATCCTATCAATGCTTACCCAGCAAGCCGATCCGCTTCACATATGCAGCGCTTGCTCCAGGGCGAAGGCCAGGGAAATGGCCGCGCCGGCGGTCAGCAGGGTGCGCATGCGCGGGCGCCAGCTGGGGCCCTCGTGGTCGGTGACGTCCCAGACCCATTGCAGCAGGAAGACCAGCAGGAAGCCCGACAGCTGCCAGGCCGGCTCGAACTTCAGCTCGCCCAGCAACAGGCCGAAACCCGACAGCGGGAACAGCAGCGAGATGCCCAGGACCGACCAGCGTGGGCTGGGGTTCTCGATCTCCAGCCCCGTGCGCACGCCCCCGAAGTACGAGACCATGGCGGCCGAATAGGCCAGCAGCGCCGTCAGAGACGACTTCTGGATGCTGTCGGGGCCGTAGCAGAACAACACCGACGAGATGAAGAAAGGAATCAGGGTCGATAGACCAAAGACCCATACCGCCGGCGGAACCGGCGTCCGCTCGCCCGCGGACTCGTTCATGCTCAACTCCTTCGGAAGGCGACCGAAGCCGCCCACCCTGCCCCGAGCGCGACTATTACCGACACGAGCCCATAGGTCCACGGACGATCTTTGGCGAAGACATAGAGCGCCCGCTCGGCGCCGGCCTTCTCGACCACCAGGGCGCGGTCGCGGATCGACACCGGCTTGCCGTCCTGGAAGAGCACGATGCGGGCCGTGTACCGCCCGATCGGCGCCTCGGCCGGCAGGTCCAGCTCGGCGCGGAACAGGCCCTTGTCGACGAAGCGGACGCCTTGCGGGTCGGCGGCGTAGAGCCCGGCCTTCTCCTTCAGGCGCAGCACGGCGCGCCGCCAGTCGAGGTAGTCCGCGCCCAAGCGGCTGACCACGACGTCGCGGACGCCATAGGTGGTCTCGACCCGCTGCTCCAGGGGCGCGGCGATGGCCAGGTGCTCCAGCCCCGCGCCCAGGTGGCGCAAGGGGGCGAAGCCGGCGATGTCCTGCAGCTTGCGGGTGGAGGCCACGCGATAGAAGCCCGGGGCGCCGCGGAACACCACGGGACGGCTGTTCAGCCACAGGCCGGCGACCTGGGTCTTGCGGGCGATACGCAGCGGCTGGTCGGGGCCGCGGACGATGACGACGATGTCGCTGGGCCGGTCCGTCGGATCGAACACCGCGCCATAGAGCACGATCCGCGCGCCCCGGAAGCCGGAGCTGACCCGGATCTCGGTGTCGGTCAGGGCGGCCGAGACCGCCGGCGCGGGCGGGGCGGCGACCAACGGAATCATCGGCTCGCTCCCGTCATCAGGACGAAGGCTTCCTCGGGCCTGATGAACAGGTCCGCGCCCATGCGCAGGCCAACGACCAGCACCAGCAGGGCCAGAAGCGCCCGCAACTCCTCGGCGCGGAAGCGGCCCGAGGCCCGCGCGCCCAGCTGCGCCCCGATCACCCCGCCGATCAGCAGCAGGGTCGCCAGCACGATATCGACCGTCTGGTTGCGGCCGGCCTGCAACACGCTGGTCAGCGAGGTGGTGATGACGATCTGGAACAGGCTGGTGCCAATGACCACCGGCGCGGGCATGCGCAGCAGGTAGATCATGGCCGGCACCAGGATGAAGCCGCCGCCGACGCCCATCACCGCCGACAGGACGCCGACGAACACGCCCAGCAGGACCGGCGGGATGACGCTGATATAGAGCCGCGAGCGCGGGAAGCGGACCTTGAACGGCAGGGCGTACAGCAGCGCCGGTCGCCGGTCGCGGCGCGGCTTGGGCGGCTGGCCGCTCCGGCGGCGCAGGATCGTCCCCACCGACTCCGTCAGCATCAGTCCGCCGATGACGCCCAGGAACAGCAGGTAGGACAGCGACACCGCGAAATCCGCCTGGCCGATCAGGCGCAACCAGCGAAACACCTCGACCCCGATGAACGAGCCGATCGCCCCGCCGCAGGCCAGCACCCCGCCCATGCGGAAATCGACCGAGCGCTTCTTGCTGTAGGCGATGACGCTGGAGACCGACGAGGCGGCGACGTGGTTGGCCTCGCTGGCCACGGCCACGACCGGCGGGATGCCCATGAACACCAGAACCGGCGTCATCAGGAAGCCGCCGCCGATGCCGAACATGCCGGAGATGAAGCCCACGAGCCCGCCCAGCACCACCAGCAGCAGCGCGTTCACCGACACCTCGGCGATGGGCAGGTAGAAGTGCAAGGCGCGCGCGGCCCTTTCGGCGTCCGGGATATCCCTGATTGCCGGGTGAAGGCCGGAGGGTCAACGCGATAGATGTTCTCCCGCGTTGCGCGGGAAGATCAACCTAGCGCGCGTAGACCGACAGGCGGTTCAGGGTCTCGCCGTCCATGCCGCCCGAGGCCGGCAGCCCCTGGTCGCGCTGGTAGGCGGCGATGGCCATGCGCAGGGCCGGCGAAGCGACGCCATCGCGCGGACCCTGGTAGTAGCCGAGCTGCGACAGCACCTTCTGGGCCATGCCCAGGTTGGCGTTGGCGGCCGGGGCCGACGCGGTCAGGCTGGCCGTCTGGGTCTGGGTTTGCGGACGGAAGGCCAGGGCCGAGCGATCGGCGGTCTGCTGGGCCTCGGCCGTCAGCTGGGCGCGCAGGGCGTTGGCCCGGCTGCGGGCGGTGGCGTCGCCCGAACGGCCGGCGATCACGTACCACTTGTAGGCTTCCGCCGGGTTCTGGCTGACGCCCAGGCCGCTTTCGTAGAGCTGGGCCAGGTTGAACTGGCTGTCGACCAGGCCGGTGTCGGCGGCCTTGCGGAACCAGGTCGCCGCCGTGGTCGAGTTGCGCGGGCCGCCCTCGCCCTTGAAGTAGTAGAGCGCCAGGTTGTGCATGGCGCGCGGGTCACCGCCGGCGGCCGCGCGTTCGCTCCAGCGGCGGGCTTCCGGCATGTCCTGCTTCACGCCGCCCTTGCCGGCCTCATACATCTTCGAGAGGTAGAACTGCGCGGCGGGATAGCCACCGTTGGCGGCCTTGCGCAGGATGTCGAGGCCCGAGCGGTCGCCGATCTCGATCTTGCGGACGCCGTCCTCGAACAGGGCCTTGGCGTTGTCGGTGGCGACCGGCGCGGCCGCGGCGTCGGCCTGAACGGGCGTGACGCCCGTGGTCAGGGCCACGGCGGCGCGCGGCTGGCCCGGCGTGGTGTCGGCTTCCGGACGGGTGACCTCGACGTCCGACTTGCGGCCGGCGATGGCGTCGGCGACGCGGGTCGGGGTCGCCCCGCTGCCGTCGGCGCTGAGCAGCATGAAGCCGCCGACCATGGCGCCCAGGGCGCCGGCGCCGCCAAACACCATCACGGCGGTGGCGACGGTCGCGCCCAGGCGGCTCTTGGACTTCCTGGCGAAGCCGAAGCCGCTGAACAGCGGCGTTCCGGTCTTTTCACCCTTCGCCGGCTTGGGGGCCTTGGCCTTCTTTTCCGGCTTGGCCTTGCCCACGGTCTTGGCGTCGGCGGCCGCGGAGGCGCGCGCGGCGGCGCGGGCCTGCTCGATGATGTCGCGGGTCGACATAGGCCGGGTAGGCTGGACCGGAGCGAAGTCGGAGACCTCGGGCTCGACCTCCTCGTAGCGCGGCGCCTCCGGCTCGAATCCGTCGGCCATGGCGTAGTCGTCGTGCGCGAAGGCGCGCTCTTCCGGCTCGGCGGCCGGGAACTCGGCGATCTCGAAGCTGGGCTCGCGCGACGGAGCGGCCGGGGGGGCGAACACGTCCTGGTCGTCGTCGAACGAAGCCGACTGGCTGAACGAGGCCGACCGGCCAAAATAGGGATCCTCGAACGGCGAGACCGCCGGGGCCGGAGCGACACGGGCCGGCGCAGGGGTCGGGGCGACCGCCGGCGGCGCGGCTTCCAGCTTGCGCTGGGCGTCGTGCAGGCGTGTGTCGATCTTTTCGCGCGCCTCTTCCAGCATGCGGAGCGTGCGCTCCTCGCTCTGGCGGATGCGGTCGACCAGCTCCTGGCTGGAGCGTTCGTGGCGTTGGTTCAGGCGCTCGGTCACGCGGGCGACCTGCTCGCCGACATCGTCGATGGCCAGGGCGTTGCGGCGCTCGGCGCTGCCGATCCGCTCGGCCAGCTTCTCGGTGATGCGGGCGATTTCCGCGCCCAGCTTTTCCAGGGCCTGGGCCTGGACGCTGTCGGCGCGGTTCAGCTTGTGCTCGACGGTGGCGGCGATGCGCGCCACTTCGCCGCCGACCTGCTCGATGGCCGTGGCGTTGCGCTGCTCGGCGGCCTGGACGCGACGATTGAAGGCGTCGGCGACGCCGACCACTTCGCGGCCCATGCGCTCGATGGCCTGGGCCGAGCGCTGCTCGGCGGCCTGAACGTGGGCGGCCATCTCGCCCAGCTTGCGCTCCATGCGGTCGAAGCGACCGTCGGCGGATTCCTTCAGCTTGGCGGCCATCTCCAGGCGCGCGGCTTCCATCTTCTGGGTCAGGCTGACGGCCAGACTGTCGAGGCGCTCCTGCACGCCAGCGGCCGGATTGGCGCCCTCGACCGCGCCCAGGCGCTGGTCCAGCGCCGAGAACGACGAGCTCATGTCGCGCAGCGCCTCGCTGGTGCGGGTCTCGGCGGCTTCCAGGCGTTCGCTGAGGCGCGCCACGACGGCGTCGACCAGGGCGGTGGGATCCTGCGGCGCCGACGTCGCGTTGACGCGGGCTTCCAAAGCGGCGATCGCCTCGCGGGTGCGGGCCTCGCCGTCATAGAGGTGGCTGGCGACCTTGCCCAAGGCGCCTTCGAGCGCGCGAAGCGCCTCGGCCGAGCGCGGCCCGGCCGCTTCGGCCTCCATGCGGCGCGTGCGCTCGGCGGCGCGAGCCTGCTCGGTCTTCAGCTCGTCGACGGCGCCCTCGAAACGGGCGGCCACGGCGATCTGTTCACGCTCGGACCGTCCCAGACGCGTGAGGGCGTCGCGGACGGAATGGTCGATGCCGGAGATGGCGGCGGCGTTGCGGCCTTCGGCGGCCTCGATGCGCTGGGTCAGGCGGTCCAGGGCCAGGGCCACGCGGCCGACCTCGTCCGCCGGATGTTCGGCGATCTCGATACGCGGGGGCGCATCCTCCTTGACGACTTCCAGATAGGCGCGGCTGCGCGCCTCGTCCCGATCCGCGGGCTTGTCCGAGAACTGATCCGCCGCCTGACCATCGCCTTCGATGATCATGCGATTGAGCCACTCACCCAGAGTCATGCCGGAGCGACGCGCGAGGTCCTTGGCGACCTCCCGTGCCTTGGGGTCGATCCCCTTTACGCTCCATGGCGACGCCGCAGTCATTGCGAATCGATCTCCTCGCATCTGAGGAAAACGCTAGTCACCGATTCCTGGGGTGTAAACGCGACCAAAACGCCAGATGTAGTGGCTGCACGATTCACTGTGGAGGAATCGGGACAGAGTCCCAAGGTTCTGTAGCGTGGTTAAAACGCAAGAGGGTTAACGCGGGTTAACCATTTGCCAGGCGGATTGTCGCAGGCCTAGAAGCGGCCATGGATCTACCCCTGACCATTTCCGCCGCGGTTGTGTTCCTGACTCTTGCCCTCGTCTTCGGGTGGCTGGGGGCGCGTCCGATCAATGTCCTAAAGGGCCCGCGCATGGTGCCCTGGCGTCCGCTGATGATGGTCTGCGTGGTCGGCCTGATGCTGATGTTGGTGCACCTGTTCAACCTGTTGGGCGTCCAGACCGGTAACCCGCCGCGCTACTAGGTCGCGGGCGTCGCAAGGCTAGTTCGCGGCCTTCTTGGGCCGTTTGGTCAGGCCGGACATCCCGCCCGAGGACAGCAGGCCGATGTCGGCGAGCAGGAAAGGGATCGCCCATTTGTGGGGCGCGGCAATGTAGCGCGGCTGCCAGACGGGGTCGTACTTGTCCTTGTACCGCCGCACGCCCTGGAAATTGTAGATCTCCTCGCCGCGCTCGTAGAGCAGCCGGCCCACGCGCGACATGATCGGCGCCAGCGGCCGATCCTCGAGCCCCGCCAGCGGGGCCATGCCGAACTCGAACGCCTGATAGCCCTCGTCCTTGCCCCACTGCAGCAGCTCGACGAACAGGTAGTCCATGACGTTCTTGGGCGCCTCGTCGGAGTAGCGCATCAGGTCCATCGAGAACGCGGTCTTGCACGCCGTCAGCCACAGGGTGGCGAAGGCGACGATCTTGCCCTCCTCGCCGCGCACCACCGCGACCGGGAACTCGGCCACGTAGCGCGGATCGAAGCCGCCCATAGAGAAGCTCTTCTCGCCGCCGGCGTGGTGGCTGAGCCAGGCGTCGGAGATCGCCTTCAGCTCGTCCATGATCGCCACGGCGGCGCCGACCGGCAGGATTTCGAAGGCCGCCCCGCCCTCCCCGGCCTTGCGCCAGTTGCGGCGCAGAACCTCGCGGCGGCGACCGGCCAGGCTGAAGGCCTCCAGCGGCACCGCGGCGCTTTCGCCCGTCTTCTGGATGGCCAGGCCCAGGTCCACGGAGTCCGGCAGGTCATCGGGACCCAGGCCGTAGAAGCCGGCCCGCGCGGCATGGGCGTCGGCCAGTTCGCGGAAGCGCCAGAAGAGCTCCATGCGCTCCTCTTCCTTGCCAACCGGCGCGCCCAAGGCGATCCACGACCGCCCTCGCACGCCGAACATCAGGAAGCTCTCGCCCGAGGCCGAGAACAGGAAGCGCTTGTCGCCCAGCAAGGCCAGGTTGGCGCTGGGCTCGGCGTCCTGGGCCTTGGCCAGGATGGCGCGGACGCGGTCGAATTCCGGATCGGTGTCGTCGACCACGGCCGGCGTGGCGGCCGTGGCGACCAGTCGCCAGACGCCGACGGCCAGCAGCGCGATGGCCGCGGCGATCGACGAGCGGATGGCGCGGGCGGCCTCGTCATGGTCCTGCAGCACCCGGATCCAGGACTTGTCGGCGAATTCGGTGTGGTGGAATGACCACCAGCCCAGCAGGCTGGCCCCGATGATGGCGGCGGCGGCCGACAGCAGCCAGCCGGGCGTGATCTCCATCTTGGTCAGGGCCGCCTTGCGCGGAAAGGCGTCGTGGAACGGCAGGATGGCCAGGAAGCACACCGACAGCATGGCGGTCTCTTCCCAGTTCAGGCCCTTGAAGATCGCCAACACCGCCGAGGCGGCCAGCACGGCCAGCGCCGCCCACCAGGCCGCGCCCAGCCGCGCGCGCAGGCCGAACGCCAGCAGCAGCAGGACCAGGCCCAGGATGGAGGAGAAGAAGTGGCTGATCTCGATCAGCAGGTCCGGCGCGAAGGCCAGCAGCAGCAGGAAGCGGGTCGGTTCCGAGGGAGTCGCCCCCGAGGCCAGCAGCATGACTCCGGCCGACGCGGTCAGGATCGCCGCCAGGGTCGGAGCGATCGCCAGGGCCGCGGGCCTGAAAACTGTCGAGGACATCCAGATCCCGGAAGGACGAATCCCTCGCGGGATCCAGCAATGACACCTCCTATACCGCGCAAACCATGACAGGGTCACCGTCGCGGCTCGATGGAAGATGCGAACGACCGTTTGAATCGACTTGCCGCCGTCGCCGGGCGGCGTAGTGTGGCGGCCAATAACCGTCCGACTAGGGAGATGAGACGATGGCCGACTTCGGGGGAACCGAGCTCGACGCCTTCCGCGCCGAGACCCGCGCCTGGCTCGAGGCTAACTATCCGCCGTCCCTGAACGCGCCGATGGGCGAGGACGAAGCCCCGTGGGGCGGCCGCAAGATGGTCTGGAAGAACCCGGACGCCAAGCTGTGGCTGGACCGCATGGCCGAGCGCGGCTGGACCGCGCCGATGTGGCCCAAGGAATATGGCGGCGGCGGTCTCTCCAAGGCGCAGAACAAGGTGCTGGAGCAGGAGCTGCGTCGCCTGAAGGCCCGCCCGGCCCTGATGAGCTTCGGAATCTGGATGCTGGGCCCGGTGCTGCTGGAATACGCCACCGAGGAACAGAAGCAGCGCTTCCTGCCGCAGATCGTGCGTGGCGAGACCCGCTGGTGCCAGGGCTACAGCGAACCCGGCGCCGGCTCCGACCTCGCGTCCCTGCAGACCAAGTGCGAAGACAAGGGCGACCACTACCTGATCAACGGCCAGAAGGTCTGGACCAGCTACGCCGACCAGGCCGACTGGATCTTCTGCCTGGTGCGCACCGACACCAGCAAGAAGCACGAGGGCATTTCGTTCGTGCTGTTCGACATGACTTCGCCCGGCGTCGAGGCCCGCCCGATCAAGCTGATCAGCGGCTCCTCGCCCTTCTGCGAGACCTTCTTCGACAATGTGAAGGTCCCCAAGGACCAGCTGGTCGGCAAGCTGAACGGCGGCTGGGACATCGCCAAGCGCCTGCTCCAGTACGAGCGTCAGAACATCAGCGCCTCGGGCTTCGGCGGCGGCGGCGGCCTGTCGCCCGTCGACGCGGCCAAGAAGGAGATCGGCGTCGACAGCGAAGGCCGCATCGCCGACGGCGACTTCCGCGCCCGCCTGGCCGCCCATTCGATGGACGCCCACGCCTTCATGCTGACCGTGCGTCGCGCCGAGGCCGAGTCCAAGCAGGGCTCGGGGCCCAGCGCCGCCGTCTCGATCATCAAGTACGCCGCCGCCAAGATGAACCAGGAGCGCACCGAGCTGCTGGTCGAGGCGCTCGGCTTGCAGGGTCTCGGCTGGGAAGGCGAAGGCTTCACGTCGGAAGAACTGGCCGCCCCCCGCGCCATGCTCCGCGCCAAGGGCAACTCGATCGAGGGCGGCACCAGCGAGGTGAACCTCAACGTCGTCGCCAAGCGGGTTCTTGGCCTCCTGGACCACCAATAGTCCGATGATCGAGTTTTGGTACGAGTTCGCCTCGACCTACTCCTATCCGGCGGCCATGCGCATCGAGCGAATGGCCGCCGACAAGGGGGTGGCCGTGGCCTGGCGTCCGTTCATCGTCGGCCCGCTGTTCCATGAGCAGCAGGGGCTGAAAGACAGTCCTTTCAACGCCTTCCCCGTGAAAGGCGACTATATGTGGCGCGACCTGGAGCGGGTCTGCGATCAGCAGGGTCTGCCCCTGCATCGCCCCAGCCAGTTTCCGCGCAACAGCCTGCTGGCCGCCCGCGTGGCCCTGGTCGGACTGGAGGACGGCTGGACGCCCCAGTTCAGCCGCGCCGTCTACCAGGCCAACTTCGTCGACGACCAGGACATCGGCAGCCCCGATGTCCTGGCCCCGCTGATCGCCGAGGTCGGCGCGGGTCCCGAACACGTCCTGGCCGCCGCCCAGTCCGATCCGATCAAGGCCCTGCTGAAGGACCATGTCCGCATGGCCAAGGAACGCGGCCTGTTCGGCGCGCCCAGCTTTCTCACCGCCGACGGCGAGCTCTTCTGGGGCAACGACCGTCTGGAACAGGCCCTCGACTGGGCCGTCCGTCATCAATCCAGGGAGCACGCCTGATGGCCGTCCTGACCGAAGAACAGACCATGCTGCGCGACGCCGCCAAGGGCTGGGCCAGCGAAAGCGCGCCCGTCGGCGCCCTGCGCAAGCTGCGCGATGGCAAGTCCAAACAAAGCTTCGATCCCGCCGCCTGGACCGAGATGGGCCAGATGGGCTGGGCCGGGGTGATCGTGCCGGAAGACTATGACGGCTCGGCCTTCGGCTATCTGGGCCTGGGCCTGATCCTGGAAGAGACCGGCCGCACCCTGGCCGCCTCGCCCCTGCTCTCCACCGCCTTGATCGGAGCCTCGGCCCTGCGGCTGGGCGGATCGGACGCGCAGAAGTCGGCCTGGCTGCCGAAGATCGCCACCGGCGAGGCCGTCGCCACCCTGGCCATCGACGAGGGCTCGCACCACAATCCGGCCCGCACGGCCCTGACCGCGACCAAGGGCGCTTCGGGCTTCGTGCTGAACGGGACCAAGACCTTCGTGCTGGACGGCGAGGCCGCCGACCTGCTGATCGTAGCGGCCCGCACCGGCGGCGCGGTGGGCGGCACGGACGGCCTGACCCTGTTCCTGGTCGCCGGCGACGCGCCCGGCGTCGTCCGCACGCACCTTTCACTGATCGATTCGCGCGGCGCGGCCCGGATCGCCTTCGATGGCGTCGAGGTCGGCGCCGACGCGGTGCTGGGCGAGGTCGACAAGGGCTGGGCGGTGCTGGAGCCGGTCCTGGACCGCGCCTATGCCGGCCTGGCGGCCGAGATGCTGGGCAGCGCCTCGGCGGCTTTCGACATCACGCTGGACTATATCAAGACCCGCACCCAGTTCGGTCAGGTCATCGGCACGTTCCAGGCCCTGCAACACCGCGCCGCCAAGTGGTTCACCGACATCGAGACCACCCGCTCGTGCGTCGAAGCGGCCCTGGAAGCGTTTGACGCCGGTGGCGATACCCGGGCGCTGGCCTCCCTCGCCAAGGCCAAGGCCAGCGACCTGGTGCATCTGGCCTCCAACGAGATGGTCCAGATGCACGGCGGCATCGGCATGACCGACGCCCATGACGCCGGCCTCTATATGAAGCGCGCCCGCGTCACCGAGGCCCTGTTCGGCGGCGCCAGCTTCCACCGCGACCGCTACGCGCGGCTGATGGGTTTCTGACCCAACGCTACCCCCAGCCCTGGGGATAGGCCGCCTCCGCGAGGTCCAGATACCGTCGTTCTCGTACTGACGGAGCGGGTCTCGCGGGGAGCGGGCCAAAGACGGCTTCCGTCCAGGGGAGCCATCATGACCAAGACCATCGCCGCCGCCACCCTCGCGCTGAGCCTGGCCCTCGCCTCTTCCGCCCAGGCCCAGCTGCAGCTCAGCTATCCGGCCGACGCGACCATGACCTGCGACCAGATCAGCGCCGAGATGGTTCGCATGGACCAGATGATGGGGGTCTCCAACAACGCCATCGCCAGCGCCGAGGCCGGCGCGCGGGGAGCCGAGACAGCCGCCAGCCTGGGCGTCAACGCCGCGCTGTACAGCGGGGCCCTGGGTCGCGTCCCGGGCCTGGGCATGTTCGCCAACGCCGCCGCCGCCCAGGCCAAGGCCGCCGCCGCCGCCAAGGCCCAGCGCGAGGCCCAAACCATCCAGGTGGCGCAGCAGCGCCGGGCGGTCATGGGCGGCCTCTATCAGGGCAAGTGCGGCGCGGCCGCCGTCACGCAAGTCTCGGCCGCCATGACCACCGCCGCGCCGAACCTTCTGGCCACGACCCAGGAAGTCTCCTTGCGCGGCGCCGCCTCGCCGACCGGCGCGATCGTTGGCAAGGTCAAGGCCGGCGGCGCGGTCTATCCGACCGGCCAGCGCAACGGCGTCTGGATGGAAGTCGACGACGAGAACGGCGCCCGGGGCTGGATATCCTCGGCCTTCGCCAAACCGAAGTAGTTCTGAACGGCGGGACCGCCCGGCGGTGCGGTTCCAACAGCCTGCCGCGTTCGAACCTTCGCCTTCAGGGTAGCGGACGAGGGCTCGCACGCGTGGGACCAGATCGTCCGAGCGCCTCCCGTCCCCGGGTCACGTTCGGCGGCCTGGGGCGCAGGAACCGCCGCCTGCGCCAACGGCTCTTCCTAGCGATTCCCCGATCGCAGGAAGAGCGCCCATGCACGACGCCATTCAAGAGCATGGCGAAGCCGAGCGCCGTCTCTCCGAAGACCGTGACCACGAAAGGGAGCGGCGCGCTTCGCCTGGGAGATCGCCAAGGCCAACCTCACCAGCGGTCGACCTGTCCTGACCCTTTTCCAACCCCGACGACCTTCAAGCCGCCTCTCGAGGGCGGCTTTTCTTTGCCGACTTCAGATCACCTCAAGTCGCACGACGCCCTGATCTAGTAGATATGTCGCATACCCGACAGACACTCGAAATGCCAAATGATGGCGAAAAGCAGACCATTTCTCTAGGTCTTCTATTTTTAAGACCATCCTGACTGGATTGTGTCGGCTAAGCGACGGCGCCCCGAAATGCTCCCACCTATAGCTTGAAACCCTTGCCGTGAGACGGCGTTCGATTCCGCATGACTGGGCCGTTGGCGATCTTGAAGAACCGCTTGCTTTCCGCACTGCCGTCCGAAGACAGGGCCCTTCTCGCGCCTCATCTGTCCACGGTCGATCTCGAGAAGGGACGCCTGCTCTACGAGCCGGGCGACTTGATCGATCAGGTCTATTTCCCGAACGACTGCGTCATCTCGCTGATGACCCTGATGGAGAGCGGCGCGGCGATCGAGTCGGCCACCATCGGTCGCGAGGGCGCCCTGGGCCTGATGGTCGCCGTCGCGCCGCGCCAGTCGCTGAGCCGCGCCATCGTCCAGGCCCCGGGCTCGGCCCTGCGCATCGCCGCCACGCCGCTGCATGACGTCTGGAGGCGCAGCGCGGCCTTGCGCGACCTGGTCGACCGCCACAACGAGGCGCTGTTCGGTCACGCCATCCAGTCGGTGGCCTGCAACGCCCTGCACGCCGTCGAGGCTCGCTTCTGCCGCTGGCTGCTGGGCTGCCACGACCGCATCGACAGCAACACGGTCAACCTGACCCAGGAGTTCCTGGCCGACATGCTGGGCGTCCAGCGCACGACCGTCACGGCCGTCGCCGGCTCGCTGCAGAGCAAGGGCCTGATCCGCTATCGCCGGGGCGTTGTCGACATCCTGGATCGCGACGGCCTCGAAGCCATGACCTGCGAGTGCTACGGCGCGGTGCGTCGCGGCTATGAGCGGCTCCTGCCCGCGTCCTTCGCCGGCTAGCGCCGACGAGACGGCGCGGGCGCGTGGGCCAGCCGCAGCAGGTTGGCGGCGCCAGGCGCGCCGAACGGCGTTCCCGCCACGACCAGCAGGCGTTCGCCCGGCGCGACGAGCCCCAGTTCCAGCGCCTTGCTCGAGGCGTCGGTGGTCACGACCTCCAGGCTGTCGGGCTGAGCGCTGACGCGCGGCTCGATCCCCCAGCACAGGGTCATGCGGCGCACGGCGTTGATGTCGGGCGAAAGCGCCAGGACCGGCTGCAGCGGGCGTTCGCGGGCCAGGCGACGCGCGGTCGCGCCCGTGGTGGTGAAAGCTACCAGGCACTTGGTCGAGCCGGACTTGGCCGCGCCGGCGGCGGCGACCACCAGCACGTCGGCGTCGTCATCGTCGTGGCGCTGTTCGGCCTGCATCAGCTCGGGCCAGCGCGGGTCGCGTTCGACGCGCTCGATGATGCGATTCATCATCGACACCGACTCTTCGGGATAGTCGCCGGCCGCCGATTCCGCCGACAGCATCACAGCGTCCGCGCCCTCGTAGACGGCGTTGGCCACGTCCGAGGCTTCGGCGCGGGTCGGGGTCGGCGAGCTGATCATCGACTCCAGCATCTGGGTGGCGACGATCACCGGGATGCCGCGCTCGCGCGCCGCCCGCAGGATTTCCTTCTGGGCCACCGGCACCTCTTCCGGGGCCATTTCGACGCCGAGGTCGCCACGGGCCACCATCACCCCGTCGCAGAGGTCGAGGATCGGACCCAGCACCTTCAGGGCCTGGGGCTTCTCGATCTTGGCCAGCACGGCGGCGCGGCCTTCGACGATCCGGCGCAGCTCGGCCATGTCCTCCGGGGCCTGCACGAACGACAGGGCGATCCAGTCGACGCCGAGGCGAAGCGCGAAGGCCAGGTCCTCGCGGTCCTTGGGCGTCAGGGGCGACATCGGGATGACGACGTCCGGCACCGCCACGCCCTTGCGTTCGGACAGCTTGCCGCCATTGACCACGGTGGTGTTGGCATAGCCCGGACCGGCGTCGGTCACGGTCATGCGCAGCTTGCCGTCGTCCAGCAGCAGGGTCGCGCCGGGCCGCATGGCGGTCAGGATCTCCGGATGCGGCAGATGCACCCGCGTTTCGTCGCCCGGGGTGGGGTCGCTATCGAAGCGGAAGGCCTGGCCGGCCTTCAGCATGACCGGACCTTCGGCGAACTTGCCGACGCGTAGCTTGGGGCCTTGCAGGTCGGCCAGGATGCCCAGCGGGCGGCCCACGGTCTTCTCGGCCTCGCGGATCGCCGCATAGACGGCCGCGTGGGTCTCGTGGGCGCCGTGGCTGAAGTTCAGGCGGAAGACGTCAGCCCCGGCCCTGGCCAGGGTGACGATCATTTCCGGCGTGCTCGAGGCCGGACCGATGGTGGCGACGATGCGCGAGCGACGGGCGCGGATCATGCCGTCGCTCCTTCCTGGTCTTGGGTCAGCCCGGCGGACAGAAGGCGTCGCCCTCGTTGGAGGCCAGCCTGATTTCGGTGAATGACAACGTCATGCGCCCGGCGGTGGACAGCGCGAAGGGGGACGAAACATGCGTCATGTCCGCGCCCTTGGCCCTGAAGCAGGAAAGTTTGATCTTGGCCGTATGCCATTCGCCGCGTTTCACACCTGACAACGTTGACGTAACGTCTACCGTCGCACCGCAGGATTCGCCACAGGCCAAACCCAGGGAGACCGGTTTCTCTGGGGACGCATCCACCCTGTACCGGATCGTCACCGCCATGTCGCCGGTGGTCTGGCGCGAGAGATCGACCGGCGGGCCGGCGATCGTCAGGCTCCCGGCCCCCTCCCCGCTCCATGTCGCCTGACGGGCGTTCTCCTGCGCGCCGGCGTCGATGGTCTTCAGCGAAACGGCCCCGCTGGCGTTCAGGGCCCACGGCGGCGGCGCGCGGCCGGCGGCGAAATAGCGGTCCACATTGACCGCCGCCGTCGAAGCGACGCCGGCGTCTTCGGACAGCACCGCGACCTTGCCGGGCTTGGCGTAGCTCAGGCCGTAGCCGTAGGCGAACTGCGGATCATAGTTCTTGTCGCCGACATTCAGCGGCTCCTGGTCGGCCCGCTTGGGCCACGAGAACGAGAGCTTGCCCCGGAAGTCATGGCGCGGCTTGCCCACCTTGTCGCCAATCAACACGTCGGCGACACCGCCGCCTTCCGAGCCCGGCAGCCAGGCCGCCACGAAAGCGTCCGAGGCGTTGATCTCGGGATTGGTCCACAGCGGCCGGCCGCTGAGGAACACCGAGACCACGGGGATCCCGGCCGCCTTCAGCTTCCTGAGCAGCGCCAGGTCGGTCTTGTCGCCGGGCTGGTACTCGACATTGGCGATGTCGCCCTGGAACTCGGCATAGGGGTTCTCGCCGAACACCACGATGGCGACGTCAGGCTTGGTCTTGAAGTCGCCCGAGGCCGACAGTTCGGCGCTACCGCCGCCCGCCTTCACCGCCTCGGCGACGCCGGCATAGATCGACTGGCCGTTGGGGAAGTCGCTGTTCTTGTTGCCCGTGCCCTGCCAGGTCAGGGTCCAGCCGCCGGCGGCCTTGCCGATGTCGTCGGCCCCGTCGCCGGCGACCAGCACGTTGGCCGAGCTCTTCAGCGGCAGGACGCCCTCGTTCTTCAGCAAGACGAGCGACTTGCGGACCGCCTCGCGGGCCACGGCGCGGTGCGCGGGCGAGCCCAGCAGTTCGTGCTTGCCCTCGAGCGGGCGCTTGTCCTCGAACAGGCCCGCCTTGACCTTGACCCGCAGGATGCGCCGCACGGCGTCGTCGATCCGCGCCATCGGAATCTGGCCGGCCTTCACCTGAGCCAGGGTGTTGTCGTAGAGGCCCTTCCAGCTGTCGGGGGCCATGATCATGTCCATGCCGGCCAGATAGGCCTGGGCGCAGTTGGTGTTGGTGCAGCCCTCGACCTGGCCGTGGGCGTTCCAGTCGCCGACCACGAAGCCCTCGAAGCCCAGCCGCCCCTTCAGCACGTCGGTCAGCAGGCTCTTGTTGCCCGTGTGCTTGACCCCATTCCAGCTGGAGAAAGAGACCATCACCGACAGGATGCCGGCGTCGATGGCCGGCGGATAGCCGGCGGCGTGCAGGCGGACGAGATCGGCCTCGGAGATCTGGGCGTCGCCCTGGTCCTTGCCGCCCGCGGTGCCGCCATCGGCCAGGAAGTGCTTGGCCGAGCCGGCCACATGGTTGGCGCCCAACGGCTTGCCGGCGATCAGCGGCCCCTGCAGGCCCAGGGTCATCGGACCGGAATAGGCCTTCACCACCTCCGGGTCCTCGGCATAGCCCTCATAGGCGCGGCCCCAGCGCTCGTCGCGCGGCACGGCCACGGTGGGACCAAAAGTCCAGTCCGCGCCGGTCGCGACCATCTCCTGCGCCGTCGCCTCGCCGATGCGGCGGATCAGGTCCGGATCGCGCGCCGCGCCCAGGCCGACATTGTGCGGGAAGATCGTCGCGCCCACGACGTTATTGTGGCCATGCACGGCGTCGACGCCGAACATGATCGGGATTTCCTGGTGGCCGCCGCGCTTCTCCAGCGCCGCCGCGCGGAAGGCGCGGATCCACTCGACCCAACGCTGGGGCGTGGCGCGGTCATTGCCGTCCGGCGCGCTGTTGCCGCCGACCAGCACCGAGCCCAGGCGATACTTCGCCAGCTCTTCCGGCGTGATCGACGCGCCGTCGGCCTGGATGGTCTGGGCGACCTTCTCCTCGACGGTCATCTGGCTCATCAGCTTGGTGATGAAGGCCTCGGTTCGGGCGTCGGTGATCGTCGCGGGACTGTGGGCCTTGGGCCAGACGCTCGGATGGGCGGTCGCGGCGTTCTGCGCCAGGGTCGTTCCCGCCAGGCCGCCGGCCAGGATCAGGGCCAGGGCGGACGCGCGGACGAGGCTCGATGCGGACATGGTTCTTCCCAAGGATACGCCGCCCCCGGGCGGATCGTGTGAATTGAAGGGAAAAGCGCTCGACGCGGCGCTTGCGGGAAACCGCGCCGAGCGAAAGATAAAGCGGTTCAGGCCCGCTTGGAGGGGAGTGATCGTGCGTCGAACAGAACGACGCGACGGGCGCTGTCGGGCGAAGTCATTGGCGTTTCCTCCGACGCCGCCTTCGTGGACGACCGTCTTGATCGAACTGATGTCGCGCCGATGGGACAGCGCTGTCAAGTTCAATATGATTGCGGTAACACGTAGCGAACGACTCCATCGTCTTAGCGGGGCGCCTGTCCGGTGGACTCTCGGACCACCAGCTCGAAGTCCAGCACCCGTGAGGGCGGCGGCGCACCCTCCTCCTGTTCCACGCCGTGCATCAGCATGTCGGCGGCGGCGCCGGCCATGGCGAAGATCGGCTGGCGCACAGTGGTGAGCTGCGGCCAGGTGATCTTGGCGCCCGGCGTGTCGTCGAAGCCTGCGACCGACAACTGGGCCGGCAGGTCCAGGCGCATGCGGTTGGCCACGGCCATCACGCCCAGGGCCATGTCGTCGTTGGAGGCGAAGATCGCGGTCGGACGGTCGGCGCCGCCCAACAGCTTCTCGGCCGCGTCGAAGCCCGAGCGAAATGAGAAGAAGCCCTGCTCCACTCGATCGTCGCGGACGATAAGGCCGCTGTCACGCATGGCGTCCAGGAAGCCCTGGTGGCGCAGGTGCGAGGCGCCGTGGTCGGGGTGGCCGATGATGAAGCCGATGTCGCGATGGCCCAGCCCGATCAGGTGCTTGGTCATCTCATAGGCGGCCAGGCGATCGTCCATGCTGACCCATGGGGCGCGGTCGAGATCGCCGCCCGGCGCGATGCGGACATAGGCGACGCCCGCCTTTTCAAGCGCAGCCAGCACCAGCGGATGGTCGCTGAGCGGCGGCGTCAGGATCACCCCGTCCATGCGCAGGGTGGCCAGCATCGGCTCGACCTGCTCCTGGATGTCGCCCGTCGAGTCGATCGGCTCGACGATCAGGTGGAAGCCCTCCTGCCGGCACCGCGCGATGGCCCCCAGCTGGACGTCCGTGACGTAGCCGGGGCTGGGGTTATCGAAGAAGACGCCGATCAGATAGGCCTTCGAGCCCGCCAGGCTGCGGGCCGAGATGTTGGGCCGATAGTTCAGCGCCGCCACGGCGGCCTGCACCCGGTCCCGGGTGTCGGCCTTGACGTTGGGCTCACGGTTGAGGACCCGCGAAACGGTCTTGATCGAGACCCCGCTCTCGCGGGCCACATCGTGGATCGTGACTTTGGCGTTCAATTCCGTCCCTCGTCGCGCCGATTCTCTCCGGCGTGGCGGATACTAAGCCATGACAGGGTTGTCATGGCGAGCCCAAGAAGACGACTACGAGACCGCGGCCCTGCCCTCCGGCGTCATCGCCACCGCCGCGCCGATCAGGGCGGTGTGCGGATGCAGGATGACGTGGGTCGGGATGGACTGGGTGTAGTGCGACAGGCGGCCCTTGGCGTCGAAGCGCTCGCGGAACGGGCTCGTCTCCAGGATGTCGATGATCCGGGGGGCGATGCCGCCGGCGATGAACACGCCGCCGCGCGCGCCCAGGGTCAGGGCGATGTCGCCGGCCGTCGAACCCAGCACCGCGCAGAAGCGGTTCACCGTGGCCAGGCTGTCAGCGCAGCCCTCGATCGCGCGCTCGGTGATCTGCTTGGCGGCCAGGGTCTCGACCTTGCGCCCCTCGGCTTCTGCCAAGGCCACGTGCAGGTCTTCCATGCCCGGACCCGACAGGATGCGCTCGACCGACACGCGGCCGCCGTCCAGTTGCTTGGTCAGGGCGCGCAGCACCTCGATCTCGATCGCGTCGACCGGGGCGAAGGCCACGTGGCCGCCCTCGGTGGCCAGCGGGATCTCCTGGCCGTGACGGCGCACCAGGCCGGCGACGCCGAAGCCGGTGCCCGGACCGAGGATGGCCAGATCCCCCTCGCCCGAGGTCGGCAGATGACCGACCTGGCGCAGGTCCTTGGGACTCAGGCGCGGCGCGGCCAGGGCCTGGGCGGTGAAGTCGTTGATCAGCTTGGCGTTCCGGAAACCGCCGGCGCGACGCAGGCTGTCCTCCGAGATCCGCCAGTCAAGATTGGTCATATGGACCGAGCCGTGCTCGATCGGGCCGGCCACGGCCACCACCGCCTGGTCGGGATGGCGGACGCCGACCTTCTGCAGGTAGTGCTCGATGGCGTCCTCGGCCGTGCCGTAGTCCTCGCCCTTGTAGGTGGTCGGCTCGATCAGGCGCGGGTCCTGACCGTCGAATTCGACCAGGGCGAAGCGGGCGTTGGTGCCGCCGATGTCGCCGACGAGGCCGAGCCCCACGCTGTGATTGCCGTCCATGACGATGCGCTTCCTCAAGCGAAGACGGACGCGCCGGCGTCGGCGGCGCCGACCCCGCTGCGCATCCATCCAAACAGTTCCCTACCAAAGCCCGGCTTGGACGCCGGGACGTTCGCTGGCGTACGGGCGCGCAGAACCGCCTCGTCCACCAGGATCTTCAATTCGCCGGTCTCGGCGTTGACGCTGATCACATCGCCGTCCTGGACATAGGCCAATGGCCCGCCCTTGGCGGCTTCCGGCGTCACGTGGATGGCGGCCGGGGTCTTGCCCGAGGCGCCGGACATGCGGCCATCGGTGACCAGGGCGACCTTGTAGCCGCGGTCCAGCAGCACCGAGATCGACGGCGACAGGTTGTGCAGTTCCGGCATGCCGTTGGCCGACGGGCCCTGGAAGCGGACGACCACCACAACGTCGCGATCCAACTCGCCGCGCTTGAAGGCCGCGATGAAGTCTTCCTGTTCCTGGAACACGGCGGCCGGGGCGGTGATCACGTGGTGTTCGGGCTTCACGGCCGAGATCTTCATGACGCCCCGGCCGAGGTTGCCGGCCAGCAGGCGCAGGCCGCCCTCGGGGCTGAACGGATCGGAGACCGGGCGGACGATGGCGGTGTCCAGGCTTTCGGTCGCCCCCTCGCGCCACTTCAGAACGCCGTCCTCGAGGTGCGGCTCCTGGGCGTAGAGCGAAAGGCCTCGGCCGGCGATGGTCTGGACGTCCTCGTGGACGAGACCGGCCTTCAGCAGCTCTCGGATGATGAAGGCCATGCCGCCGGCGGCCTGGAAATGGTTCACGTCGGCCGCGCCGTTCGGATAGACCCGGGCCAGCAACGGCGTGGCCTTGGAGATGTCGTCCAGGTCTTCCAGCGTCAGCTGGACGCCGGCCGCGTGGGCCATGGCGACGATGTGCAGGGCCAGGTTGGTCGAGCCGCCGGTGGCCATCAGGCCCACCACGCCGTTGACGATCGACTTCTCGTCGATCATCCGGCCGACCGGGATGAACTCATTGCCCTTGTTGGTCACCGCGGCGGCGCGGCGCGCGGCTTCCTTGACCAGGGCCTCGCGCAGCGGCGTGTTCGGATGCACGAAGGCGGAGCCGGGCAGATGGAAGCCCATCAGTTCCATCAGCATCTGGTTGGTGTTGGCCGTGCCGTAGAAGGTGCAGGTGCCGGGGCCGTGGTAGCTGGCCTGCTCGGCCTCCAGCAGTTCGGCGCGGCCGACCTTGCCCTCGGCGTAGAGGGCGCGGATGCGGGCCTTCTCCGAGTTCGGCAGACCGGAAGTCATCGGACCCGCGGGCACGAACAGGGCCGGCAGGTGGCTGAAGGTCAGGGCGCCGATCACCAGGCCCGGCACGATCTTGTCGCAGACGCCGAGGTAGATGCCTGCGTCGAAGGCGTCGTGGGTCAGGGCCACGGCCGTGGCCATGGCGATGACCTCGCGCGAGAACAGCGACAGCTCCATGCCCGGCCGCCCCTGGGTGACGCCATCGCACATGGCCGGCACGCCGCCGGCGAACTGCGCGGTGGCGCCGACCTCGCGGGCCGCGGCCTTGATCAGCGCGGGATAGGCTTCCAGCGGCTGGTGGGCCGATAACATGTCGTTATAGGCCGAGACGATGCCGATGTTCGGCGCGTTCGGGTCCAGGGCGCGGACCTTGTCGACGCCCGGCGAGGCGGCGAAGGCGTGCGCCCAGTTGGCGCAGGACAGCTTGGCCCGCCCCGGCTGGCTGTCGATCGCGTGCTGCATGTTGGCAAGGTAGGCCGCGCGGCTGTCCTTGCTGCGCCCGACGATGCGGGCGGTGACTTCAGCGATGACCGGGTTCAGGCTCATGGCGATTACTCCGCCCAGAGGATGCGGACCTTGGCGCGGTCCTGGTTCAGAATGGCGGCGATCGGCAGGGTCGGGTCGACCTCGCCGTCCAACAAGGCGCGCTTGGCCTGGCCGGTGATCAGCAGCACGATCAGCGCCGACTGGGTCAACGCCTGGAAGGTCAGGCTGATCCGGGGAATGTCCGGGGCCGGATCGCCCGGCGGCACGGCCAACACCAGGCGGTCGGACGTGGGGTCGAGACCGCGCGCCAGCACCGGCGAGCCTGGGAACAACGAGGCGAAGTGGCCGTCGGGCCCCATGCCCAGCAAAACCGCGCCGAACGGCGTGGCGGACGCGACGCCGGCCTGGGCCTTCAGCGCCGCCTCCTCGTGGCCGACGCCTTCGAAATAGAGCGGCGAGAAGCCGGCGCTGGCCGCGCGGCCCCTCAGCAGGTGACGACGCACCAGGCCTTCGTTGCTGCTGGGATCGGTCGGCGGGACCCAGCGCTCGTCGGTCAGGGTGACCATGACCTTGTCCCACGGCGCGGTCAGGGTCGCCAGGCGATCATAGACCGGGGCCGGCGTGGAGCCGCCCGTCGCCGCGAAGCCGGCCAGGCCATGCTCGGCCACGGCCGTGGTCAGGGCCTCGACGATGGTCGAGGCGGCGGCGTCGTAGAGCGCCTCGCGGGTCGGGAAGGCTTCGATCTCGGGCTTGGGAAGCGAGGATTGGGCCATGATCACGCCTTCCAGGACCGACCGCCGGGCGAGATCAGGCCCTGCGCCGACTGCGGCCCCCAGGTGCCCGCCGCATAGTGCGCCGGTTCGATATTGGCGTCGGCCCAGGCGGCCGAGACGTCGTCGATGAACTTCCAGGCGGCCTCGACCTCGTCGCGGCGCACGAACAGCGTGCTGTCGCCGCGGAAGACGTCCAGGAACAGCTTCTCATAGGCGATGCGGCGGCGGCCGCCGCTCTGGCTGAACGACAGCGACAGCGGCAGCGACTGCAGGCGCATGCCCTCTTCCGACAGGCCCGGGCGCTTGTTCATCACGGTCAGGATGATGTTCTCGTCCGGCTGCAGGTCGATGACCAGACGGTTCGAGCACAGGTCGCCGCTGGTCGCCGCGCCGAAGATGTTGTGCGGCAGCGGCTTGAACTGCACGACGATCTGGGTGCGACGGTCGGGCAGGTTCTTACCGGTGCGCAGGAAGAACGGCACGCCGTCCCAGCGCCAGTTGTCGATCGCCACCTTCATGGCCACGAAGGTCTCGGTCTTGGTGGGCTTGCCGACTTCGTCGACATAGCCGACCCGCGCGGAGCCCTCGACGACGCCGGCCACGTACTGGCCGCGCACGGTGTCGTGGGCGACGCTCTCGCGCGTGAAGGGACGCAGGCTGCGGAGAACCTTGACCTTCTCATCACGGACGGCGTCGGCGTCGAAGCCCGACGGCGCTTCCATGGCCACCAGACACAGCAGCTGCAGCATGTGGTTCTGCACCATGTCCCGCAGCGCGCCGTACTCGTCGTAATAGGGCCAGCGGTCGCCGACCTTCTCGGTCTCGGCGATGGTGATCTGCACGTGGTCGATGGTGTTGCGATCCCACAGCGGCTCGAACAGCACGTTGGCGAAGCGCAGGGCGGTCAGGTTCTGGACCGTCTCCTTGCCCAGATAGTGGTCGATCCGGAAGATCTGGCTTTCGTCGACGATCGCGCCGACCGCGGCGTTGGTCTTCCTGGAGCTTTCCAGGTCGCGGCCGATCGGCTTTTCCAGAACGAGGCGCGTGGTCGGGCCGGTCAGGCCGGCCGCCTGCAGAGCGACGCAGGCCGCACCATACAGGCTGGGCGACAGCGAGAAGAAGATGACCATGGTCCCATGCGGGCCGATGCGATCGGCCAGGCGCTTGGTGTCCTCTTCCTTGGTGATGTCGACGGCGACATAGTCGAGACGGGCGGCCAGGCGGTTCCAGGCCGCCTCCTCCACCGTGGCGCGCTTGCCCAGCTGTTCGCGGACCAGGGCCTTGTAGCTCTCGGGCGTATGGTCCGCGCGGGCCACGCCGACGATGCGCAGGTCATGCGGTAGCAGTCGGTCGACTTCCAGGAAATACAGCGAAGGCAACAGCATTCGCAGGGCCAGATCCCCCGCTCCGCCCAGCAGCACCAGCACTTCGCGCCCGTTATCGGCGTCTTGGTTCTTCTTAGCCAATGTCGTCCACCCTATGACAACGTTGTCATGACATGCTTGCGACGGAAAGGCAAGCGCTCGCCAGCCGCCAGCCCCTCCGGGCCTTCGCGCCGGCCCTAACTAGGCTAAACGCCTGGCGCCCGCCATAAGACCAATCGGCTTTTGGCGGGTGAATTTTCGATGACGCGGGCTGGCGAGAGAGCGGTCGTGCCTCATCATCCGGCCAGAAACGGCTTTCCGTGGAAGCCCCTGCCCTATTTGCCCGCGCGGGCGGGCGAGCCGGCGGGCTGGCCGGTGCGGAACCTGTCCTTCATCCGCCCGATCCAGCCGTTGAAGGCCTCGTTGTCGGCGGTGACGCGGCTGAAGTCCGAGGGCGACAGCGATTCGACGTTCATGCCCTGCAGCGCGACGCGCAGGCCGTCAGGGTTGCCGGCGCTGTCGACAAAGCCCGACCAGCGCGCGCGCAGGCGGGCCAGCGAGGCGTCGTCGTCGGCCAGGCTGTAGGCCACGGCCGACCGCAGCAGGCGGGCTTCGTCGCCCGCGCTCAGCGCGCCGGGGGTCTTGAAGCGGTCGCCCAGCGAGCGTTCGTACAGCGCCCCGGCCGTCGGCCAGGTGTGCTGCTTCCAGGCGATCTCGGCGCGGATCTCCTGGCCGTCGCGGCTGTTGTCCTTGTCGATCAGCTCCAGCGCGTCGTCGAAGCGGCCCAGGCCCATCAGGGCGCGGGCGGTGGCCAGGCGCCGTTCGACATTCAGGGCCGGCGGCAGGATGGTGGTGCGGGTCGCGTTGATCGCGTCCAGCGCGTCCTCCGGCTTCTTGTTCATCAGGTAGATCCAGGCCAGGTCGGTGGCGACCTGGGCCTTGGGCACGCCGTTCAGGCGGTTGTCGACCTGATACTTCAGCAGCTTGCCGGCGTCGTCCAGCAGATCGACGTCGACCAGGCGGCGCACCAGGTTGCGGACCATCTGGTCGCCGTCGGCGCCGATCGGGGTCAGGTCCTGGAAGTCGTAGAACAGCCCCACGGCCTGGACCGGCTGCATGCCGTCGGCCAGGCCTTGCAGGAACAGCTGCCGGAAGGTGTTCGACAGGTCGTTCTGCAGCGCCACGGCTTCGGGGCGGTCGGGCAGTTGGCGGCCGGCCGAGCGCAGCACTTCCAGCGCCTCCCGATAGCGGCCCTGGTCGATATAGAGACGGCCCAGCGAGCGGATCACCTCCAGTTCGACGCCGTCGCCGCGCCAGCGATAGCGCAACTGGTTCAGCGTCTCGGCGGTCTTCTGGGCGGTGATCTGGCCCTTGGCGTAGCCCAGCTCGGTCGCGTGCAGCATGGCCGGGGTGGCGATGCGGTCGTACGGGGCCTTGGCGATGGCCTCGAACATGCGGCGGGCGCGGACTTTCTCGCCCTTGGCCTCGAAGGCGCGAGCCTGGGTCAGGCGGATGTCCAGCTGGTCCTCGACCGGGACCTTGGGCACGGCCAGGGCCTGGTTGATCAGCTGCATCGCGCCGGTCACGTCGCCGACGCCGAGCGCGGCCTGGGCCTGAGCGTGCAGGAAGCGCGCGCGCCAGGTCGGCGGGAACAGATCGAGGGCCCGGCCGCCGCCGGCGAACTTGGCGCGGGCGTCGGCCCACTGGCCTTGCTTGGCGGAGATGTAGCCACGCCACAGGGCGCTGGACGGATCGTCGGACAGCACGGGCGAGGAGAAATCGGCGTCGGCCTCGGTCAGGCGGCCGGCGAACACCTTGGCCACGCCGCGCAGGCCGCGGAACTCGGCGTCGCCCAGCAGGGTCTGGTGCTTGCGGCCCGCGGCGTTGAGCACGCCGATCGCCTCGAACGACATCTGCGAGCCGACCAGGAAGCGGGCCAGCGACATGCGGGCGGCGCGGTCGCTGTCCTTGCCCTCGCCATCCGGCGCGGCGGCGACGGCGCCCTGCAGGGCGTTGTAGCGGGCCAGGAAGCCGCCCGAACCGGTCTTGGGCCAGTTGTCGAGGTCGATCAGGGCGGGCATCGACATCGGCTGCGGCGCGCCGGCGGCGGCGGCTTCCGGCGGAGTGTTGGCCGAGATCGGCGAGAGGATCAGGCCTTTGGGGCGGCCGATGCGCAGCAGGTCGCCGCTGGCCTGGACCACCAGGTCGCTGGCATAGGCCTCGGCGGCCAAGCCCTGCGCCGACTGCAGCAGCGCCATCTCGACATAGTCTCGGCGCGACGGCAGCCCCTTGGACGGCGCCAGGGCCGGGGCCACCATAAGCTTGTCGCCGACGGCGGGATCGTCGACCCAGACCGGCTTGGTGACGCCCGAGACGGCGGCCGACAGGGTGGCCGGGCGCACGCTCTCGTCGCGCGCCACCTTGATGACGTCCGGCGCTTCCTGCGTCCCCGGACCCAGGCTGATCTTCCACAACCCACCCTGCCCTTCGGCCCCGTAGGGCGTGCCGGACGGGGTGACGATGCGCAGCGCCGCGTAGTCCGCGCCCTTCAGGGCCTGGATCTTGGAATAGCGGATGCTGGACGACGGCAGTTTGGAGATATCCAGCCGCGCGGGCGTGTCGAACACGATCCACACCGCCTCGCCGCGCCGGAAGACGGCGGCGCCGGCCGGAGCGGCCCAGTCGAACGACAGCGTGACCTGCTGGTCCTCACGGTCGAAGCCGACCTTGACCACGCCGCCCGCGGGCATCGGATTGGGACGGCCGATCGGGGCGGCCGGCGCCGGCGCCTGGCTGGCCGGCGGCGCGCCGGGACGGGCGAACAGATTGACGAAGTCGACACCGTCGGCGTTGCCGAGCCGGGCGTCGGCGTCATCCGTCAGTGTAATGACAATTTCCAGCGCGCCGTTGATGTGGCGGGCCTCCGAGGCCTTCAGCCAGCGCGGGGGCGCGATCTTCAGGGTCGAGAGATCGGGATTGGCGTCGCGGCTGAACCGCAGCACCAGGGTCTGGCCCTCGCGATGCGAAACCAGCTTCGCGCCGCCGCTCCAGTGGAACTCGATGCGCGAGAAGTCCGCCGCCTGCGCCACGCGCACGTCCAGCGACGCGCGCGCCGCGGGCGGCGGCGGCGCGGCGTACACGGACGGCGCCAGCGTCCCCGCGATGACCGCGGCGGCGACGCTGGAGCGCAGGAGCTGGCGAAGGGTCATGGGCCTCCCTTAACCGGCCTTCTTGGGCGCCGACTTGGCCTTCGGGGCGGCGGGATCCGCCGCACCGGCGAGGCCGGCGTCCGCCTGTTGCTTGTTCGGCGCGGCGCCGGGGGCGGCTGGCGTGGCGGCGTTATCGGCGATCGCGGCCTTGCCCTTCTCGACCACCGGATTGGCCATGCGCGAGGCCAGGCGTTCGGTCAGGATCTTGGCCTCGCCCGGGGTCATGTTGGCCAGGATCTGCGACAGGGCCCGTTCCTTCATCTTGGCGGCGATCGGCAGGCGCACCTCGTCCGACAGCAGGGTCATGCGGGCGGCGGCGTCCTTGGGCTTCATGCCCTGATAGACCGTGACCAGGCGATCGACCTCGGCCTGCTTCTGGGCGTCGACCTGGCCCAGCAGGCCCGAGATGTCGCCCTTCAGGCCGGTCAGGGCCTTCATCTTGGCGTCGAGCTTGGCTTCGGCGGCGGCCAGCAGCTGCAGCTGGACGTCGATGTCCTGCTCGCGCTGATCCAGCTGGCCGCGACGGGCGCCCAGGCTCTGCAGCACACGCAGCTCGGCGGGCGAAAGGCCGGCCTCCTTGGCCAGGGCGTCGGCCGACGGGGCGCAGACGCGCGGCGGCGGCGCGTTCGCGGCGGCTGGCTGGCCGGCGCCCTCGGCCGACGAGGCCTCTTCCCCGCCTTCCGTCTTGGCGTCCTTCTTGCCGGGCTTGGCGACGTCCTCGGCGAAGGCCTTGGCCCCGCTCAGCAGGTCGGGCAGCGACTTGGCGCCGGCCATGGCGTTGATCGCCAGCACCCCGCCGACGGCGACGCCGACCAGGGGGAGGATGCGCGGAACGTTCTTCATCGGCGGGGAGCCCTGGGGTTGGCGGACGGGCTTTCGCCCGGTCCGTCGAAGAGGTCATCATCGATCCGCGCCCGTGAACGCGGCGTTTCGTTGGTCTGTCTTGGCGGGACGCCGGGACGCGAAGTCGGGCGCGAAACGGGTTCGCCGCGGGCGGCGCGCTCGACGCGGTCCTCGCGGTCCAGCAGGCGCTCGAAGTCGGCGGCCGACAGGCGGCGCTCCTCCTGCGGCGTGGGGGCCGGCGGCGTCTCGCGGCTCAGGCGCGGCGCGGGACGCTCGGCTGGGGCTTGCGGCCGCGCTTTCGCAGCCAAAGTCGGCGCGGACGGCGGACGGTCGACGATCTCGCCCAGCTGGGCGGCCAGGGCCTGGGCGCGCTCAATCCGCATCGCCAGGGTTTCGGCGGCTTCGTCGGTGGCCGCGCGCAGGTCGGCCAGGCCCTGTTCGGCGCGCGCCGCGGCATGGTCCAGGTCGGCCACGGCCTTGGCGAAGCCCTCGTGGCTGTCGCGCAGCGCCTTCAGGCGACGCTCGAGACGCCAGCCGAAGACCAGCGCCGCGATCAGCAGCACGGCCAGGAACCCGTTCATGGCGAAGGCGACGAGGCTCATTTCAGCTTCTGCACGGCCTTCTTGGCGGCGGGCGTCAGCGGCGCCTCGGCCCGCACGGCGATCGAGTGGTTGCGGCGGCCCATGCGGCCGCGCGTCAGCGGGATGGCCCCGGCGCGCAGCTCGACCAGGCTGTCGGGCGTGGCGTTCAGCATCAGCGTGTCGCCGATCTGCATGTTCAGCACGCGCGACAGCGGCACCTGCTGTTCGTCGAGCACGGCGCGGACCTCCATCTGCGTGGTCCACAGCTCGGTGGCCAAGTGGCCTTCCCAGATGTTGTCGCGGCCGAACTTCTCACCCATGAACTGCTGCAGCAGCATCTTCCGGATGGGTTCCAGCGTGGCGTAGGGCAGCAGCAGCTCGATGCGGCCGCCGCGGTCCTCCATGTCGATGCGCAGCTTGACCAGGATCGCGGCGTTGGCCGGCCGGGCGATGGCGGCGAAGCGCGGGTTGGTCTCCAGGCGGTCCAGCGAGAAATTGACCGGATGCAGCGGCTCGAAGGCGCTCTTCAGGTCGTGCAGCACCACCTCGATCATCCGCTGCACCAGCACGCGTTCGATCGTGGTGTAGGGACGGCCCTCGATGCGCATCGCGGCCGTGCCGCGACGGCCGCCCAGCAGCACGTCGACGATCGAATAGATCAGGTTGGAGTCGACCGTCAGCAGGCCGTAGTTGTCCAGCTCCTCGGCCCGGAACACCGCCAGGATGGCCGGCAGCGGGATCGAGTTCAGATAGTCGCCGAAGCGGATCGAGCTGATGTTGTCGAGGCTGACCTCGACGTTGTCGGACGTGAAGTTCCGCAAGCTGGTCGTCATCAACCGCACCAGGCGGTCGAAGACGATTTCCAGCATCGGCAGGCGCTCGTACGAGACCAGCGCCGAGTTGATGATGGCGCGGATGCCCGTGCGGTCCTCGCCGCCGTCGCCGGAGAGATCGAAGCCCAGCAGGCTGTCGATCTCATCCTGGTTCAGGATGCGCTCGGAGCCGCCTTCGCCGGCGCCGTCGTCCCAGCCGCCCATGCCGCCGGAAAAGTCGCCAAATTCGTTCGTGCCGCCGCCGCCGGCGTCGCCTTCACCGAAGGCGCCGGGGGGATTTTGCGAGGCCCATTGGGCCATCGCGGCCTGATCGTCGATTTCGTCCGCCATGATGGTTCGCCCAACCGGCCCGAAGGCTAGTTGATCAGCATCTCCTCGATGAGGACCGCGTTCACCTTGGCCGGCGCGGCGACCAGGTTCACTCGGCGCAGCAGCTCGTAGCGCAGCTGGTAGGTGCCCTGGCTGCCGTTCAGATCCTCCGGGCGCAGCTCGCGCAGGAAGGCCTGGAACATGTCCTGGAGCCTGGGCAGATTCGGCGTCAGCTCCTCGGCCGTGTCTTCGTCCGGCAGCTCGAAGGTCAGCTTCAGCTTCAGGAAGGTCGACTTGCCATCGGCGGTCTGCATGTTCACGACGATGTCGGGCAGGGTGTAGAAGACCACGCCGTCGGGGCCCTCCTTGATCACCGGCGCGGGACCGCCGGCCGCAGCCGCGCCGCCCTCGCCTTCCTTCTTCTCGCCGTGACCGCCCTTTTCCTCCTTCTTTTCCTTCTTCTTTTCAGCCCCGTGCTCGCCCGCCTCGGCGGCCGGTTTCGGCTTCATCAGGAAAAAGGCCGCGGCCCCGCCACCGCCCAGGACCAGGACGCCCGCGGCGATCGCGATGATCAGGATCGGCGGCTTCTTTTTCGCCGGAGCTTCGCCCTCGGCGCCGTCTTCGCCTTCGGGAGCCGGAGCTTCCTTTTCGGGTTTCTTGGCCACGCGCGCGGTTCCTTGGAATCTATACCCGTACACATGCGGGGCACATGGTTAACGATCTGTTCTTGAGGCCATTTGGTCGCAGGCTGAATCTGCCCGGCAGACTCCGACCAACACCCAGCCGTTAACCTTCCTATTCTTTGAATTATAAAGATTTTTGGCGCTGGCACGAAGGTTGCTTCAAGGGTTTCGGCGCATTTGTCGCGCCAGCCGCCCGAGTTAACTCGCCATGGACAACGCGCTCTACGTCGGCCTCTCGCGTCAGATGACGCTGCGCCGCCAGCTCGACATCGTGGCCAACAACATCGCCAACGCCAACACGACCGGCTTCAAGACCGAGGACCTGATGGTCCGCACGGAACAGGCCAAGCCGGCTAAGACCCTGGACGGCGCCTCGCCGGTGAAGTTCGTGCTGGACGACCGCGTCGCCCGCGACTTCACGCAGGGCGCCATGACCAAGACGGGCGGCGATTTCGACGTCGCCATCGAGGGGACGGGCTTCTTCCACGTCCAGACCGCCGCCGGCGATCGCTATACCCGCGACGGCCGCTTCACCACCAATCCGGAAGGCCAGCTGGTCACCCAGGAAGGCGCTCAGGTGCTGGACGACGGCGGCGGCCCGCTGCTGATCGACCCGACCCTGGGCCCTGTCTCGATCGGCAAGGACGGCACGGTCAGCCAGGGCGCGGTCCGCGTCGGCCGCCTGGGCGTGGTCCGCCCCGACGACCTGGCCTCGATGGCCAAGGACGGCGACAACCTCTACCGCAACACCGCCAACACCACCCTGCAAGCCGCGCCGGACGCCCGCGTCCACCAGGGCATGCTGGAATCCTCGAACGTCCAACCGGTTGTCGAGATCACCAAGCTGATCGAGATCCAGCGCGCCTACGAGGGCGTCGCCAAGATGATGGACAACACCGCAGAACTTTCGCGCAGCGCCGTCGAGCGTCTGGGCAAGCTGAATTAAGGGGCCTAGCCGATGCAAGCTCTCCGCACCGCCGCTTCGGGCATGTCAGCGCAACAGCTGAACGTCGAAGTCATCTCCAACAACATCGCGAACATGAACACCGTTGGCTTCAAGCGCCAGCGGGCCGAGTTCCAGGATCTGCTCTACCAGCAGGTGGAGCGCGCCGGGTCGCAGTCGTCCAGCAACGGCAACATCGTCCCGACCGGCGTCCAGGTCGGCGGCGGCGTCAAGGCCGGCTCGGTCTACCGTATCACCGAGCAGGGCACCCCGACCCTGACCGACAACCCGCTGGACGTCGCCATCCAGGGCAAGGGCTACCTGCAGGTTCTGCTGCCCTCGGGCGAGACGGCCTATACCCGGGCCGGCAACTTCTCGACCAACGACCAGGGCCAGATCGTCACCGAGGACGGCTACACCGTCCAGCCGGGCATCACGGTCCCGCAGAACACCACCGACATCACGATCAGCAAGACCGGCCTGGTGCAGGTCAAGCTGGACGGCCAGCCGCAGCCGCAGACCATCGGCCAGCTGCAACTGGCCACCTTCATGAACGAAGGCGGCCTGGAGCAGATCGGCGACAACCTGCTGCTGGAAACCGCCGCCTCGGGCGCCGCCACCCTCGCCGCCCCCGGCGAGCCGGGCTTCGGCGTCCTGATGCAGCACTACACCGAAGCCTCGAACGTCGACGCGGTGACGGAAATCACCTCGCTGATCACGGCCCAGCGCGCCTACGAGATGAACTCGAAGGTGATCACCACGGCCGACCAGATGCTCCAAGCCACCTCGCAGCTGCGGTCGTAAGCGCATGAAAGCCTTCCTCCTCGCCGCCGCCGCCACGCTGGTGATCAGCGCCCTCTCCGCCCCCGCCCATGCCGGCGCGCCGGTCAGCCTCCGGATGGACACCACCGACGCCGACGGCCGCATCACCCTGGGCGACCTGTTCGACGGCGTCAGCGGCCCGGCCGCCGACATCGTCGTCGCCGCCCGCATGGGTCCGACGGCCGTGCTCGAGGCCGGCCAGGTGCAGGTCTCGGCCCGTCGCGCCGGTTTCGACTGGACCAACAGCAACGGCATCCGCCGCATCATCGTCCGCGAAGGCCAGGACAATGGCGGCGTCTCGGCCGGCGGCAAGACCCTGGCCGGCGCCGCGCGCGGCAATGTGGAAGTTCTTGCCTACGCCCGCAGCATCATGGCCGGCGAGATCGTCCAGCCTCAGGACCTCGTCTGGGTAAAGATGGCCGGCTCCCCGATGGACGCCCCCCGCGACGCCGACGCCGTGATCGGCCTGGCCGCCAAGCGCCCCCTGCGTGAAGGCGCCGCGGTCCAGAGCCGCGACGTGGCCGCCGCCCAGGTCATCAAGACCGGCGATCTGGTCACCATCACCTACGACGACGGCGGAATTTCCCTTTCGCTTCAAGGCAAGGCCATGGCCGCCGCCGCGACGGGCGACCTCTTCGCCGTTCAGAACACGCTCTCGAAGAAGATCATCCAGGCCGTCGCCACCGGCCCTGGCTCCGCAGCGGTCGGTCCGCAGGCCCAAGCCTTGCAAGCCCGTTCGCAACCCGTCCGTTTCGCCGCTCGCTAAGAGGTAGCCCACCCCATGCGTCGCCCCGTCATCATCGCCGCCGCCGTCCTGCTCGCGCCGCTGGCCGCCTGCTCCACCGTCACCGAAGCCGTGAAGGGTCCGCAGCTGGCGCCGGTCGGCTATCCGGCCGAACTGGCCCCAATGCAGCAGCAATACGTCTCGGCCCGTGAACCCGCCCCGCAGGCGGCCTCGGCCAACTCGCTGTGGCGCGTCGGCGCCCGCGCGTTCTTCAACGACCAGCGCGCCAGCCGCGTCGGCGACATCGTCACCGTCATGATCGACATCGACGACAGCGCCAGCACCAAGAACCAGACCGCCAGCTCGCGCACCTCGAACATGAAGGCCGGCGTGCCGAACTTCCTGGGCCTGGAGTCCAGCCTGGGCAAGGTCCTGCCGGGCGGCTTCGATCCGGCCAACGCCGTGAACACCAACTCGGCCACCACCAACGCCGGCGCGGGCAGCGTCCAGCGCTCGGAAAAGATCAGCCTGACGATCGCCGCCGTGGTCAGCCAGGTCCTGCCGAACGGCAACATGGTCATTCAGGGCACCCAGGAAGTCCGCACCAACGCCGAGCTGCGCCAGCTGACCGTGGCCGGCATCGTGCGTCCGGAGGACATCTCCTCGGCCAACACCATCAAGCACACCCAGATCGCCGAGGCCCGCATCAGCTACGGCGGCCGCGGCGACATCAGCCGCGTCCAGAAGACCCCGGCCGGCCAGTCGCTGGTCGAGAAGTTCTCGCCGTTCTGAGCGCGGATATCCAAGCCCTGGCATAGGGCTGCAAGATCGTCGGGCGCGACCATCGCAAGGTGGCCGCGCCCGATGCGTTTCAGGAGCCATTCAGGTCCCACCTGCGTTGATCCGGGCGAGGAGGACCGCCATGGCGTCCCGCATCGTCGCTTTCGCCGCCCTGAGCCTGGCCGTCCTGCTGGCCGGCTGCGCGCACGAGAAGGTCGCGCTGGACGGCTATCGCTGGGCCTATCTGGCGGAAGGTTCGGAAACCCCTCGCCTCGCCTATGGCCGCCCCTACACCGATGATGTCGTGCTGATGATCAGCTGCCGCCCCGGCCAGGATCAGGTGAACGTCTCGGCCGTGGGCCTGTCCGGCGGCGAGATCGCCCTGGCCTCGGGCCGCACGGAGAGCCGCTTCGCCGCCGCCAGGGTCGACGACGCGCTGAGCCAGGGCGGCTTCCTGGAAGGGCGCGGCAAGGCCAGCGCTCCGGCGCTGGACGGTTTCCGGAAATCAGGCGACCTGGCCCTGCTGACCCAGGGCGAGCGCCACAGCTTGGCGGCGGCCCCTGCCGACCGGGGCCAGGTAAGGGCTTTCTTCAAGGCCTGCGGGGTTTAGGCTCGGCGGCCGGCGCCCGCCGCGCTGACATTGTCCATGCCCATGGCCGACAAGGCCCCGCGCAGGATGCCCTCGGCGTCGAGGCCGGCCTGGGCGTACATGAGGTCGGGCTTGTCCTGGTCCTGGAAGACGTCGGGCAGGCACAGGGTGCGGATCTTCAGGCCCCGATCCAGCGCGCCGTGCTGGGCCAGGGCCTGCAGCACGAAGGCGCCGAAGCCGCCCATCGCGCCTTCCTCGACCGTGACGATAGCCTCGTGCTCCCGCGCCAGGCGCAACAGCAGGTCCAGGTCGAGCGGCTTGGCGAAGCGGGCGTCGCAGACGGTGGCCGAGAGGCCACGCGCCGCCAGGAGATCGGCGGCCTTCAGGCTTTCCGACAGGCGCGTGCCGAACGAGACGATGGCGACGCTGGTCCCCTCGCGGACGATGCGGCCCTTGCCGATCTCCAGGGGCTCGGCGATGGCGGGCAGGTCCAGGCCCAGGCCCTCGCCGCGCGGATAGCGGAAGGCGCTGGGGCGGTCGTCGATCTCGGCGGCGGTGGCGACCATCCGGGCCAGCTCCACCTCGTCGGCGGCGGCCATCAGCACCATGCCGGGCAGAGCGCCCATGAAGCCGATGTCGAAGCTGCCTGCGTGGGTCGGACCGTCGGCGCCGACCAGGCCGGCGCGGTCCATGGCGAAGCGCACGGGCAGGCCCTGGATGGCGACATCGTGCACCACCTGGTCGTAGCCGCGCTGCAGGAAGGTCGAATAGATCGCCGTGAAGGGCTTCATGCCATCGGCGGCAAGGCCGGCGGCGAAGGTCACCGCGTGCTGCTCGGCGATGCCGACGTCGAAGGTGCGATCGGGGAAGGCCTTCTGGAACAGGTCCAGGCCCGTGCCCGAGGGCATGGCGGCGGTGATGGCGACGATCTTGTCGTCCTTTTCCGCCTGCTTGATCAGTTCCTGAGCGAAGACCTTGGTGTAGCTGGGCGGACCGGCGGCCGCCTTGTGCTGCTGGCCGGTGACCACGTCGAACCTGGCCACCGCGTGCAGCTTGTCGTCGGCGCCCTCGGCCGGGGCGTAGCCCTTGCCCTTCTGGGTGACGCAGTGGACCAGCACCGGCTTGTCGCCGAAGGCCTTGGCGTTCTTGAGCACGCTGACCAGGGCGTCCATGTCGTGGCCATCGATCGGGCCGATATAGTAGAAGCCCAGCTCCTCGAAGAAGGTGCCGCCGGTGACCATGCCCCGGGCATATTCTTCCGCCTTGCGGGCGGCTTCGCGCATCGGGGTCGGCAGCTTCTCGACCACCGTCTTGCCCAGCTTGCGCACCGAGCGATAGGCGCCGCCCGAAACGAGGTTGGCGAGATAGGCGCTCATGCCGCCCACCGGCGGGGCGATCGACATGTCGTTGTCGTTGAGGATGACGATCAGGCGCTTGGTGGTGTCCGTCGCCGCGTTCATCGCCTCATAGGCCATGCCCGCGCCCAGCGAGCCGTCGCCGATCACGGCGATGACGCTGTTGTCCTCGCCCTTGGCGTCGCGCGCGGCGCAGAAGCCCAGGGCCGCCGAGATCGAGGTGGCCGCGTGGGCCGCGCCGAACGGGTCGTACGCGCTCTCGGCCCGCTTGGTGAAGCCCGACAGGCCGCCGCCCTGGCGTAGCGTCTTGATCCGGTCGCGTCGGCCGGTGAGGATCTTGTGCGGATAGGCCTGATGGCCGACGTCCCAGATCAGGATGTCCTTGGGCGTCTCGAAGACGTGGTGCAGCGCCACGGTGAGCTCGACCACGCCGAGGCCCGCGCCCAGATGGCCGCCTGTCACCGACACAGCGTCGATCGTCTCGGCGCGCACCTCGGCCGCGAGCTGTTTCAGCTCCGCGACGGAGAGGCCTCGCGTGTCGGCCGGCGAAGCGATGGTGTCGAGCAGTGGTGTTTTGGAGGACATGTTGGAAGAAAGCGCGGTCAGTTGCGGCGGTCCAGCACGAAATCGACGCTTTCGCGCAGATGTTCGGCTCGTTCGCCAAAGATTTCGAGATGGGAGCGAGTCTGGTCGGCCAGAAGCGCCACGCGCTCTTTCGCCGCGTCCAGCCCCAGCAGGGTGACGTAGTTGGCCTTGCCCTTGGCGGCGTCCTTGCCGCCCGTGGCCTTGCCCATGGTCTTGGGATCGCCCTCGGCGTCCAGGATGTCGTCGACGATCTGGTAGGCCAGGCCGAGGTCCTGGGCGAAGGCCATCAGGGCGGCGCGCTCGGCTTCCTTGGCGCGGGCGATGATCAGCGGGATCTCGAAGGCGAAGGCGATCAAGGCCCCGGTCTTCAGGCGCTGCATGCGGGCCACGGCGCCCAGGTCGTCGCGAACCCCGAGAATGTCGATCATCTGGCCGCCCGCCATGCCCTTGGCGCCCGAGGCGATGGCCAGCTTGCGCACCAGCTCGCAGCGGACGTGACCGTCGTCGTGGGTGTCGGGATGAGCCATGATCTCGAAGGCCGCCGTCTGCAGCGCGTCGCCCGCGAGGATGGCCGTGGCCTCGTCATACTGCTTGTGCACGGTCGGACGGCCACGACGGACGGCGTCATCGTCCATGGCCGGCAAGTCGTCGTGGACCAGGCTGTAGGCGTGGATGCACTCCAGCGCGCAGGCCGCGCGCAGCACCGGTCGCTCGGGCAGGTCGAACATCTTGCCGGTTTCGAGCGCGAAGAACGGGCGCAGGCGCTTGCCCGGGCCCAGGGCCGCGTAACGCATGGCCTCGGTCAGACGGGTTTCCGGACCGTCGGCCCGCGGCAGCAGCTCGTCGAGCGCCACGGTGACGATGTCGGCGGCCTGGACGATCCGCTTGGCAAGATCTGTCAAGAGCGGCTCCCCTCGGTCTCCGAACGAACGCCCGCCATCAGTTGAACTCGGCCGCTTCGGCGGTCACGGCCCCACCCTGGCCCAGGACGATCTTCTCGACCTTCAGGCGCGCGGCTTCCAGCTTCTTTTCGCAGTGAGCTTTCAGGGCCGCGCCGCGCTCGTAGATGTCGATCGAGCGCTCCAGCGGGGCTTGGCCCGATTCCAGCTCGGCCACGATCCGCTCCAGCTGCGCCAGGGCTTCCTCGAAGCTCAAGGCGGCGATATCGGCGGGATTGCTGGCGGCGTCGGTCATTTCAACTCTCAGGTGAACAGCGCTCAGCCTAGTGGCGCAAGGCCGCGCGGGCAACGGCGTAGAGCCAAGGCATGGTTAAGGGAAGAGGCTTTGGCCAGTCAGCCGCGACGGAAGCGCTTGAGGCTCCAATAGGCGTGGCCTTCATCCACCAGTTTCGTCAGCCCCCGCGCCTTCAGCGCATCGGCGATCATCCAGTTGAAGAAGCCGTGGGCCACGACCAGCACGTCCTGGCCCTGGTCGGACAGCGCGACCAGCCGGTCGGCGGCCTGGCCGGCCCGGAGCTGCGCCTCGGCGCGGGTCTCCTGGCCGCCATGGTTGTTGAAGAACCACCACCAGAAGCGGGCGAAGAACCCCAGGCGCTTGGGCGACATTCTCAGCCACAACGGCCAGGGCGGCGGCGGCAGCGGGGCCTCGATGAAGGTCTCGTCGGTGATGAAGGCGCGGCCGGCGACCACCGCATTGGCGGTCTCGATGGCGCGGCGACGGGTCGAGACGATGATCGCGTCGGCGTCGCGGGCGATCCGCATCAATCCGTCCGGTGGGGTCTGGTCCGCCTTCAGGCCACCCACCTCGTAGCGGGCCCACCACTCGCCGTATTCGGGCGCATTGAGCCGGATCTTGCGCGACAGCGCGGGTTCGCCGTGGCGGGCCAGAGTGATGGTCCCCGATTTCACGGGCGAGGACGCTTGGTCGGCGATGGTGACGTCGGCCATATTGAAGAGAAGTCGGTGGGCGGCAAGCCCGTCCCGTCCCCTCACCCCTCCTGAAGAGCCCGCACATGCGCGGCGGCGGAACGCCCCAGCGCCTGGAGGTCGTAGCCGCCCTCGAGCGAGGACACAACCCGGCCCTTGGCGCGGGCGTTGGCCACCGAGACGATCGCGCGAGTCGCCCAGGCGAAATCGTCCTCGTCCAGGCTCTGCGCCGACAACGGGTCGCGGACGTGAGCGTCGAAACCGGCCGAAACGATCAGCAGCTCCGGCGCGAAGGCGTCGACCTTGTCCATCAGCCCCTCGAATCGCGACCGCCAGGTCTCGCGCGGCGCGTGGGGCGCCACGGTGGCGTTGGCGATGTTGCCCACGCCCGTCTCGGACGGATCGCCCGTGCCGGGATAGAGCGGCGACTGGTGGATCGAAGCGAAGAACACGGTCGGGTCGTTCTCGAACACCGCCTGGGTGCCGTTGCCGTGGTGGACATCGAAGTCGACGATCGCCACGCGCCTCAGCCCGGCCGCCTGGGCCGCGCGGGCGGCTACGGCGACGCTGGAGAAGACACAGAAGCCCATGGCCACGCCCGGTTCGGCGTGGTGACCGGGCGGCCGAACGGCGCAGAAGGCGCGGTTGGTCTCGCCCGCCGCCACCGCCCGCACGGCCGCGACGCCGGCCCCGGCCGCGCGCCGGGCGGCGGCCAGGCTGCCGCTCGACATCACCGTGTCGGGATCCAGCGCCAACCGACCTGACCTGGGCGCCGCCGCGAACACGGCGTCGACGAAGGCCTTGGGATGCACCCGCAGCAGATCCTCGACCTCCACCAGCGGCGCGTCCAGCGCCTCCAACTGGAGATTGGGATCGTCGTTCAGAGCATCGACCACGGCCCGTAGCCGCTCGGGGCTCTCGACGTGGCCGTGGCCGGGCTGGTGATCCAGCATGTCGAGATGCGTGTAGAGCGACAGGGCCATGGGTCAGCCCGCCTTGCGGACCGGCTCGGCCTGAACGCCCAGCACATTGGCGTCGCCCCAGGCCTTGAGCGCGCAGATCACCGGCTCCAGGCTCCTGCCCTTGCTCGACAACGCGTATTCGACCTTGGGCGGCACCTCGGCATAGACGGTGCGGACGATCAGGCCGTCGCTCTCCAGCTCACGCAGCTGCTTGGTCAGCATGCGCTGGGTCACCGCCCCCAGCTTGCGCCCCAGGGCGTTGAAGCGCAGGCGGCCACTGAGCAGGTGGTACAGGATCACGCCCTTCCACTTGCCGTCGATCAGGTTCAGCGCCGCCTCGACGCCGCACTCCTTGGGATCTTCCACAGCCGCCTCACGGTATCCATTAGGGTACTACATACAGAAAATGACCGTACTTGCGAAGATCGTAGCGTGGCGCGATCTCCTGGTCGGGGCCTGAGACCGCCCTTCTTTGCTGGAGACCATCATGAAGATCGTCGGCTTCCGTGAGTTGCTGCCCGCCACCGATCCCAACGCCCTGCTCGACCTGGAAGCGCCCGATCCCGTGGCCAGCGGCCACGACGTCCTGGTGCGGGTGAAGGCCGTTTCGGTGAACCCCGTCGACACCAAGGTGCGCAGCCGCGCTCAGCCAGCGCCGGGCGAGGTTCGGGTGCTGGGCTTCGACGCCGCCGGCGTGGTCGAGGCGGTCGGCGAGGCCGTCACCCTGTTCGCGCCGGGCGACGAGGTGTTCTACGCCGGCGCCATCGGCCGCCAGGGCTCGAACGCCGAGCTGCAGCTGGTCGACGAACGCATCGTCGGCAGGAAGCCCAAGAGCCTGGACTTCGCCCAGGCCGCCGCCATGCCGCTGACCTTTATCACCGCCTGGGAACTGCTGTTCGACCGGTTCGGCGTGGCGCGCGACGGCGGCGAGGGCCAGACCCTGGTGATCATCGGCGGGGCTGGCGGCGTGGGGTCGGCCCTGATCCAGCTGGCCCGCAAGCTGACCCGGCTGAACGTCGTGGCCAGCGCCTCGCGCGACGAGACCCGCCGGTGGGTCGAGGACCTGGGCGCGCACCAGACCTTCGACCACACCAAGCCGCTCGCCGACGAGCTGGCGCGCCTGGGCCTGGACGCCCCGGCCTATATCGCCTGCCTGACCCACAGCGCCCAGCACTTCCCGCAGGTCTCCGAGGCCATCGCCCTGCAGGGCAAGATCGGGATCATCGAGGCCGACGGCGACCTGAACATCCGCCCGCTGCAGGCCAAGGCCGCCTCGATCCACTGGGAGTACATGTTCGCCCGGCCGCAGGGCACGCCGGACATGATCGAGCAGCATAAGCTGCTGACGGAGGTCTCGGCCCTGGTCGACCAGGGGATCCTGCGCACCACCCTGACCCAGGTCGTCGGCAAGATCCGCGCCGCCGACCTGCTGGAAGCCCATCGCATCGTCGAGAGCGCCCGCACCATCGGCAAGGTGGCGCTGGAAGGCTTCTGACCGTTGAAGGGCCCATATTGAAGGCGGGGGTCATGGCGGCTACTCAAGTCGCCATGACCGACAAGCTCCGCCGTGCGACGATCGAAGACGCCGACACCGTGTCCAGCCTGGGCGCGCGCACCTTCACCGAGACCTTCGCCCATCTCTATCCGCCCGAGGACCTGGAGACCTTCCTGGCCCATGCCTACGGCCTGGAGCGGACCCGCAACGACCTGGCCCATCCCGACAAGGCGACCTGGCTGCTGGAGGACGAGGACGGCGAGGCCATCGGCTACGCCCTGGCCGGGCCCTGCGACCTGCCGCATGACGACGCCGGCCCCGACCATGGCGAACTGAAACGGGTCTACGTGCTGAAGAGCCACCAGGGCGGCGGTCGCGGCTCGCGCCTGCTGAACACCGCTCTCGACTGGCTGGAGAAGGACGGTCCGCGCCCGCTGTGGATCGGCGTGTGGTCCGAGAACTTCGGCGCGCAACGGCTCTACGGCCGGCTGGGGTTCGAGAAGGTCGGCGAATACCACTTCCCGGTCGGCGAAACGCGGGACTTGGAGTTCATCCTGCGGCGAGGGTGAAATCCTCCCCTAGCGGGGGAGGATTGGATTGCGTCTGCTTTCAGAACCCTCCACAATCGAACATCTGTTCGAAAGCCGCGCCGATGTTCCTTCGCTTCTTCTCCGAGCTCCGCCAGGCCAAGGTGCCGGTCAGCCTGCGCGAATATCTCCTGCTGATGGAAGCCCTGGACAAGGACGTCATCGACCGCTCGGTCGAGGACTTCTATTTCCTGTCGCGCGCCAGCCTGGTGAAGGACGAGAAGAACCTCGACAAGTTCGACCGCGTGTTCGGCCACGTCTTCAAGGGGCTTGAGACCGTCAACGACGGCCTCGCCGCCGACATCCCGGAAGAGTGGCTCAAGGCCCTGACCGAGAAGTTCCTGACCGACGAGGAAAAGGCCCAGATAGAAGCCCTGGGCGGCTTCGAGAAGCTGATGGAGACCCTGCAGGAGCGGTTGCGCGAGCAGCACAAGCGCCACGAGGGCGGCAACAAGATGATCGGCTCGGGCGGCACCTCGCCGTTCGGCAACAACGGCTACAATCCCGAAGGCGTGCGGATCGGCCAGGACAAGAGCCGCCACGGTCGCGCCGTGAAGGTCTGGGACAAGCGCGAGTACAAGAACCTCGACGACTCGGTCGAGCTGGGCACCCGCAACATCAAGGTCGCCCTACGGCGCCTGCGCAAGTTCGCCCGCACCGGCGCGGCCGACGAGCTGGACCTGAACGGCACGATCAAGGGCACGGCCGAGAAGGGCTATCTGGACATCCAGCTGCGCCCCGAGCGCCGCAACGCCATCAAGGTGCTGATCTTCTTCGACATCGGCGGCTCGATGGACGGCCACATCAAGCTCTGCGAGGAGCTGTTCAGCGCCGCCAAGACCGAGTTCAAGAACCTGGAGTTCTACTACTTCCACAACTGCCTCTACGAGACCGTGTGGAAGGACAACAGGCGTCGCAACACCGAGAAGATCCAGACCTTCGACGTGCTCCACAAGTTCCCGGCCGACTACAAGGTGATCTTCGTCGGCGACGCGACCATGAGCCCGTACGAGATCACCTATCCGGGCGGCAGCGTCGAACACTGGAACGAGGAGCCCGGCGCGATCTGGATGCAGCGGGTCACCGACATCTATCAGAGCTGCATCTGGCTGAACCCGACGCCCGAGCGGCACTGGGACTACACTCAGTCGATCGGAGTCATGAAACAGATCCTGTCCGACCGCATGTACCCGCTGACCCTGGAAGGCCTGGACAAGGCCATGCGCGAACTGGTTCGCGGTTAGATCAGCGGACCGGCGCCGCGTCGCCGAAGTGGCCCGCGTCGTTCGACGGCTGGCCGATCAGCGGCACTTCCGGCGGCGCGGTATGATCGTTGGCGATCATCGTCCCGATCCGGAAGGTGGAGCTGGTGGCCCCGCCCAGCAGGATGAAGACGTCCTCGCGCCCATCCCCGTCGATGTCGAAGCCGATCCGGGCGCCTGACACCGCCTGGCTGACATCGGCCGCCTGCGTGACAGCGGCGTCGTTCAGCGCCTGGGCCTGAGCCGTCATCACGTTGCCGACCGCGGCGGTGCTGACCACGGTCACGCGCCCCTCGCCCATCACGGCCAGGTGGTCACCCTTGGCGGCCGAGTAGTCGAGCACGACGCCCAGCAGGGCGGCGAACTTGTCGGCCGGTGGCGCGGCGGAGATCAGGAAGGTGTCGGCGCCCGTCCCACCGGTGGCGACCACGCGGGCGTTCATGACGATGCGATCGGCCCCTTCGCCGCCGTCCAGGTGATCGACCTCGCCCTTCGGCGCGCCGCGGCCGTCGATATAGTCGTCGCCGGCGCCGCCGCGGATCGTGTCGCCGCCGGCCGTGCCGTACATGACGTCATTGCCGGAGGTGCCGACCATGACGGTCCTGGTGGCGGCGAAGCCCTGGCCGCCCAGGTCCTCGACCACCGCCTTGTCATCCGACGCGGCGGGCGCATGGCCGGAGCCCGGGGCGGGCGCCGACGCCGCGGCCAGATGCGCGATCTTGAACACCGGCAGGCCCTGCGGGGCCTCGCTCGGCGCCTGGACCGCGATCGTCCCGACGCCTTCCGGCTTGACCGCCGACTGCGGCGTGGCTTCACCGACCACGGGGGCGGGCGTATGCGCCTGCGTCCGGTCGGCCTCGAGGTTGAGGGCGGCGATCAGCTTGGAGGCCATCGTCTCGATGGCCGGATCGTCGGCGCGCGGCAGGTTCTCGAAAGTCAGGCGGCCAGCCTCGCCCAGGTCGGCGCCGCGCAGTTCGAGATAGAGGCCGACGGCGATGACCAGCGACAGGAAGGACTGAGCCTCGCGGCTGGCGGGATTGAAGGCGACGACCGTGCCGTTCTGCTCCGGCATGCCCGAGGCCAGCACCTGGCGCAGGGCGCCCCACAGGCTGCCCACCTGGTGGAACATGTCGATCGCCGCGTCGTGGACGACGAACTGACCGTCGATGCGGGCGATGTGGACCAGCACGTCCTGGTTGGAATCGGTGACCACGTACCAGGGGTCGCCCGAGTCGGTCTGGCCGAAGATCCCGTCGACCTCGCCATAGGCCGTCTCCAGCTGCTGCGTCAGCAGCATCAGCAGACCGCGCTCGTTGGCGGACCAGTCGCTGGCCGGAGGCCGCGGGCTGAAGGCTAGGATCTCACCCATCTCGTCGTCGCTCGTTAGGCCTGGGCCGCCCGCTCGGTCACGACCGGCTCAGCCTCTTCGGCGGCGCCGTCGAACAGAAGCCGGTACAGCTCGGGTTCGTAATATCGCAGCAGGGTGCGGGCGAACTGGCCGGGATCAAGACCCAGGCTCTCCGCCCAGACGGCTTGAGCCTCGATCGGAACGCGACCCAGACCGTTCTCAACCTGCGAGACGAAGGTGTAATAACGCAACCCTGTCTTCTCGGCTAGTTCCGCCTGGGTGAGGCCCGCGGTCTCTCGCGCGGCCTTCAGCCAGCGTCCAGCTTCGCGACGCAGGGTCTTGGTCAGGGCCGCCTTGGCGGGATTCATCGCCGTTCTGGACATCGCTAAGCCGCTTCCTCGCCCCTTACGCGGGCGCTCCCCTAGTTGTTACACAATGCGTAAAAACGCAACAATCGATCGCAGGTCTCGCGAACAGGCCTTGCGGATCACCTTCGACCCACATACAGTTTTTATGCAACTATTTTGAATGTATCGGGCCGCATGTACGTTTCGATCGACCTCGCCCACGCCCGCACCGTGCCCTCCTTCCAGCAGGATTGGGCCATCCGGCCGCGCCTGTCGCTGATCATGGTCGTCTACATGACCGGTCCGGCGCTGATGGAGAGCGTGCGTCACGCCCTGGCCGAGCCCCGGGTCGAGGAGTTCGTCGTTGTCGACAATGGTTCGTCCCTTGCCGACGCGGCCTGGCTGCGCGACCTGGCTCGCCGCGAGCCGCGCGTGCGCCTGCTGCAAGGCCTGGGCAATATCGGCTTCGCCCGCGCCGCCAATCTGGGCGCGGCCGCGGCCAAGGGGGAAGAACTGGTCTTCCTCAATCCCGACGCCTTCCTGACCCCCGGCGCGGTGGCGGCCCTGTCCGAGGCCGCCCGCGACCGCCCCTCGCCCTGCGTGATCGGGGCCCGGGTGTTCAATACCGACGGAACCGAACAGCGGGGCGCGCGGCGCGGCGAGATCACGCCCGTCACGACCCTGCTCACCCTCTCGAAGCTTAGCGCCCTTCTGCCCCCGCTGCGCCGCTTCGAGATCCACCGGGAGAGCGAACTCCCCCCTTCGCACCCGGTGGACACCCCTACGATCTCGGGCGCCTGCTTCTACATGCGGGCCACCGATTTCCACGCCCTCGGCGGCTTCGACGAGGGCTATTTCCTGCATGTCGAGGATATCGACCTGTGCTGGCGGGCCCGTCGTCAGGGCGGCAGCGTGCTGTTCCAGCCCGACGCCCGCATCGTCCACGTGGGCTCGACCAGCAAGGAGAACCCGCTGGTCGTCGAGTGGCACAAGGGTCGCGGTCTGGTGCGCTATTTCCTCAAGCGCGCCGATAGCCTGCCGCGCAAGGCCCTGGCGCTGCTGCTGGCGCCGCTGATCCTGGGCGTGGCCTTGGGCCGGCCGCTGCTGCGCCAACTGCGCCGCGGCCGGATGGGTCGCCCCGTCGAGCGCCTCGCCGCCGTCGGCTGAAACGCCCGCCATCCATCGGAACAGCACGCGTTTGGCGGAAAACGCCACAAACAACCGTCCATCCGCGTTCAGACGATGATCTTGACGCTTGCGCCAAATTCGAACGCCCGTAAGACTTCCCCACGGGTAAAGGGGAACATGTAGTGAGTCCGACCACCGACGCCGCCGCTTCTAACGAAGTCGAGGCCGCCGAGACCGAAGCCGCCACCAAGAACCTGGTCTTCGTCGCCGCCGAGCGCCTGTTCGCGCTGCACGGTTTCCAGAATGTCTCGG
>Ga0255334_1000124_pt1 | contig 81784 bp, 73 predicted proteins | sample EtOH5_35cm_T3_12_FD_202080 | JGI IMG/M metagenome (GOLD analysis project Ga0255334, IMG submission 202080) | Sandy soil microbial communities from University of British Columbia, Vancouver, Canada - EtOH5_35cm_T3_129 | ecosystem: Engineered > Artificial ecosystem > Sand microcosm > Unclassified ...
GCTCGAGGCGCGGTCGACGAGAAGCGACAGGTAGAATTCCTTGGCGATCGCCGCGCCTTCTTCGATGTAGAGGCGGTTGACCTGCTTGCCCTTGGGGCCGGTCTGGTGGGTCACCAGCACGCGGCCGAGCATTTCCTGGGCGTTCGTGCGGACCTCTTCGACCGACTTGACGACGCGGACGCCGCCCTTGGCGTCGGGGCCCAGGCCCTCGAACTTGCCCTTGCCGCGGCCACCGGCGTGGATCTGGCTCTTCACGACGAAGACCGGCGTGCCGAGCTTTTCGGCGGCGGCGGCGGCTTCATCCGGAGTGAAGGCGGCGAAGCCGCGCGGCACGGGAGCGCCGAACTCGGCGAGTACGGCTTTGGCTTGATGTTCGTGGATGTTCATGTGGGCCCGGTCTCGACGACGGCTTTCTGAAATGTGGCCGGGTTATAGGAGCGCTATTTCGCAGGCGCAACCGCACGAAGACGATAAGGTGAGGGCTTGCGTGCTTATCTTGTCCGACGAGACACCCGCGCCGGGCATCTGGGCGCTCTGAGCACGGGAAGCCCTTGACCCTGCGTAGCTGTTACCGGTCACAAAATCTCGCGCCGGAACAGTTGTCCCCCGGTGTCATGGATCGCGTCAGCCGTTGGCGCCCAGATCAAGGCGAGATCATCGCGAGATCACCGCTGGCGGCCGGGGTCCTTGAAGAAGATCAGGATCAGCGACAGCACCGCGACCGCGTCACGATCCTTCGAGCCCTTGGGCGGCAGGTAGGCGGTCGGCTGCATGGCGGCCAGGTCCACCCCGCCGATGTCGATCCCGTCGCGGCTGAACACGTAGCCGATCGTCGCGCCGCCGCCGAGCGGCAGGCCGCCGACCTGTTCCGTGCGCGCCCGGATGTTCAGGCCGCCGAAGCGCAGCTCGGCGGCGCGCTGCGGCTGCTGGAGGTTCTTGAGAAGGCCGCCGCCCTTGGCGCTAGCCAGGGCGAAGGTCGCGTCGGCGCCCGCGCCGGGGCCCGAGAGCGTGCAGAAGAACTGCAGCTTGTCGCGGTCGAAGGTGATCCAGCCCAGGCCCAGCCGGCTCTGGCCGCCGCCGCAGGCCACCTCGACCGGGCCCAGGCCCGGGCCGTTGACCGTCATCTCGACGCTGGCCTTGCCGCCCTCGAAGACGCCGGTGACCGAGCTCCTGCTGCTCTTGACCGTGGCGTCGCCGTCGTACTCGCCCAGCTGGAAGCCGGGCCGGAACAGGCTGGGCCCCTTCTTGCCCGACAGCTTGACCTTCTCGGTCCCGGCCGGCGGCGCGGCCTGGGCCGGCGCGGTCGCCGCGAGCGCGACAGCGAGTGAAAGGGCGATAGCGAAAGACTTCATGGCAAGCTCCCCGAGCGTCGGCTAGGCGACACGGCGGAGCTTGCCACAGATCGGCGTTATCTCAACCTCTGGGCGCGGCGGGAATCGGCGCGGGCGGCTTCGCGCCCGGCCGGGCCACGGCGTACATCTCCCAGGCGATCTGCTTCATCAGGGCCTGGCGGTCGTCGCCGACCTGGTAGAGGTCGCCGTGCGTCTTGTCCTTCAGGTAGCGGAAGTCGGTCTTGGCCCCGAGCCCCTTCATCACCGCTTCCAGCCTGCGGGCCGAACCGTCCAGATAGAAGGTGTCGGCCGTACCGACGATCAGGCGGACCTTGCCGTCCAGATCGGGCTTCAGCGCCGGCCAGCTTCGCTTCAGCCGCGCGGCGATATCGTAGTGCTGGCTCCAGTAGGCGACGACGGCGGGATCGACCGCGCCGGTCGCCCGGTCGAACATCGGCACGGGCCGGCCGGCCGGACCGCGCGGCGAGAACACCCAGTCGAACGAGCCGAACTGGCCGCCGTATTCGCCCAGAACCTCCTCCAGCGCGACCATGTCCTTCAGCGTCGCCAGCACCTTGTCGTGGTCGCGGGCGATGGGACGCAAGGAGCCGTCCGGCTTGTAGTAGACGTTGGCGTTCGGGGCGTAGAGGTCCACGCCCGTGAAGTCGTGGAAATCGCTGGGGTCCGGCGAGGTCGACCAGGTTCCGCCGAACACCTTCGGATAGCGGGTCTGCAGCCACAGGGTCGCCCAGCCGCCCGAGGAGTGACCGTTGAGGAAACGACTCGTAGGCTTGGCTTCCATGCGCCAGTGCTTTTCCAGGTCCGGGATCAGCTCCTCGGTCAGGGCCTTGCCCCAGGGACCGTTGTTGAGGCTGTCGGCGAACTCGTGCGTGCCGGTGGCGCTGCTCTCGTCCAGATAGACCCAGATCATCGGCGGGGCCTCGCCCTTGACCATCAGGTCGTACATGCGGGTCGCCTGGCTGACCAGATGCTCGTTCGAGCCGCCGAAGCCGTGGGTGTAGTAGGCCGTCGGATAGCGGTCCTTGCCGGTCTCGTAGCCCGGTGGGGTCAGGACCCAGCCCTTCATGGTGATCGGCCGGCCGAAGAAGGCGCTGAGCGCGGGGCTGACGAAGTTCACCGGCGCGATGTGCGGCTTGGCCGCCGCCAGCCGCGCCACGGCGTCCTTGGGCGCCTCGGGCGGCGGCTTGAAGGGGTCGTAGGCCGGCTCGACCTTGTCCAGGACGAGCTTGGTCCCGGCGGCCAGCGGCAGGGTCACGGTCGTGACCGGGCTGACCAGGTCGCCGCCGCCCCGGCCGCTGTAGTTGTAGCTGTGGTTCTGATCGAGCACGGCCTGAACCGCGTACTCGCCCGGCGGCAGCTTGGAGAACATCTGAGGGGCGGCGACGCCGTCCAGATCGATCTCGACCGTGGCGCCGGCCCCGACCGTGCCGACCTCGCGCGCGGCGACCTGGCCCTGGCCCTCGAACGGATTGGCCTCGACGCTTTCGATCACGCCGTCCCTGGCGCCGGCCTTGGCCGCGGCCAGGGGCTGGGCGAAGACCAGCAGGCGGCCCGAGACCGGTCCCTGGATCTGGGACCCCACCTGGACCCGCAGGATCGGATGGCCGTCGGCCGCCCAGGCCTGAGCGCCACTCACCGCCAGCAGCATCGCCGCCGTTACGATCCCACCCCTGATCATCGCCCGCATGGTCGCTCCCCCCACAACTTGGCCCCCAAAAAACTGGGCGAGAGATTGGCCATGCCGGCGCAAGGCTGGCAAGCGGTTCAGGCGGTGATCAGCCGCCCTTGCCGACCAGAGCCGACCCGCGCCGCTCCAGCTTGCCCCAGCCGACCCGGCCGCCGCGAATGGCCATGACCACCGACTTGACCACGACATAGTACATCAGCTGGCGATAGCCGAACCGCTGCACCGGCAGGAACGGCAGGTCGGCCCAGGGCGCGCGCTTCTCCAGGGCCATGCCCAGGGCGCCGGCCGAAAGGTCGACGGCGATGAAGATCGCCCAGTAGGTCAGGCCCAGCAGCATGTCGTCCGGGCGCCATTCCACGGGGTGGGCGATCGCGCCGTAGAGACCGCTGATCAGGCTCCAGATGACGGCGAAGTCGACCAGGGGCGCGGCCACGGCCAGGATGATCTGGAACAGCCAGATCTGCGGCAGGGCCACGAAGCCCAGCACCGGAGTCTTGGTGCTGAACATCGCCTTGCGGTGCTTCCACACGCACTGCAGCGTGCCGAACGACCAGCGGAAGCGCTGCTTCAGCAGGCCGCCGACGGTGTCGGGCGCCTCGGTATAGGCGCGGGCCTCGGGATCGAAGGCGACCTTCCAGCCGGCGCGCTGGCAGGCGATGGTCAGGTCCTGGTCCTCGGCCAGGGTGTCGGACGGATAGCCGCCCAGGGCGTCGAGCACGCTCTTGCGCCACGCCCCGACGGCGCCGGGCACCACGGTCACCGCGCCCAGGGCCGACAGCGCCCGGCGCTCCAGGTTCTGGGCGGTGACATATTCCAGCGCCTGCCAGCGGGTGACGATATTGACCCGGTTGCCGACGATGGCGTTGCCGGCCACCGCGCCGATGTCCGGATCCTGGAACCAGCGGGCCAGGCGGCCGATGGTTTCGGGCGGGAACAGGGTGTCAGCGTCCAGGGCCACGACATATTCGCCCTTGGCCACGGCCAGGCCGCGATTGACCGCCCGCGCCTTGCCGCCGTTCTCGAACGACAGCAGCGTCACGCGCGGATCATCGGCGAAATGGTCGCGCACCTCCTGAGCCGTGCGGTCCTTGGAGCCGTCGTCGAGAACCAGCACCTCGAGGTTCTTCCAGTCGCTCTCCAGGATCCGCGCCACCGAGGCGGCGATCACCTTCTCCTCGTTGAAGCAGGGGATCAGCACCGAGACCAGCGGGCCGTTCTCGCTATCGAGATCGGCGGGCTCCTCATGCGTCCAGAAGCGGTGGACCAGAGCCAGGCTGGCCAGGAACACCAGCCGCGCGACGCCCAGGAAGATCGCCGTGACGAACAGCCAGGTCATCGTGGCCTGGGCCCAGCGGAAGAAGTCGAAGCCAAGACGATCCAGGAACAGGTCGGCGGCCGTGCGCGAGGTTGGCGGCATCACCTGTTGCGCGGTCATGCCGGCCAGTTCGCCGACGGTCACCAGGCGATAGCCGCGGGCGCGGATCTGATCGATCAGGCCGGGCAAGGCCGCCACGGTGCGGCTGCGGTCGCCGCCGGCGTCGTGCAGCAGCACCACCTGGCCCGGACGATCGCCCGGATTGTCGAGGCGGTCCAGGACGCGGTCGATGATCTGTTGCGGCGTCGGCTTCTGCCAGTCGTCCGGGTCGATGCGCAGGCCCACGGTCATGTAGCCCAGGGTCTGGGCGATCACGAGCGGGGCCACTTCGTGCGGGGTCGAGGGCTCGGCGTCGCCGAAGAACGGCGGCCGGAACAGGCGCATCGAGCGGCCGGTCAGCACCTCGAACAGGCGCTGGGTGGCGTTCAGCTCGACCTGCACCTGCGGCAGCGGCGTCTCGGCGATGTTGGGATGGGTCCAGCTGTGACCGCCGACGTCGTGCCCCTCGGCCACCTCGCGCTCCACCAGGTCGGGGCGGCGCTGCATGTTCTCGCCGATCACGAAGAAGGTCGCGGGCGCGTTCTTTCGCTTGAGAATGTCGAGGATCTTCGGCGTCCAGCGACCGTCGGGGCCGTCGTCGAAGGTCAGGGCCACCAGGCCCTTCTTCTGGCCGTAGCGCTCGATCACGTAGCTGCTGGGAATGACGTCGTAGCGCTCGCCCGAAACCAGGCCGGTGTCGGGATCGAACTCCAGGCTGCGTTTGCCGGGCGTGGGCAGCTGGGCCACGCGCAGCACCTCGCCGCCGCCGTCGAAGTCGACGCCCTGACCGTTGGCGAGGGTGGTCAGGCCGCCGGCCGAGGCCTTGCCATAGGGTTTGCCCAGCAGCGACCAGACGCCCGGATCCTCCATACCCATCCGCCACAGGCCATAGCCGCGCGGCTTCCAGGCGTCGGAGACCTTGATCTGGTTGAACAGGGTGACGGCGTCCAGGAACCAGACGACGTGCTCGTCGCCGTTGTCGTCGGTGTACTGATAGGTGGGGTTGAGGGCGTTGTCGTCCATGCGGATCGTCGCCCCGGCGTCCTGGGCGTTGCGCATGGCCTCGTGGAACGTGGTCGGCGCGCCGGACGACCGCGAGCCGTCCTTGTTCAGGGTCCAGTCATAGCCGTAGGCGCCCAGGGCCAGCACCACGCGGTTCGGGTCGAGACGGGCGAAGCGCTTTTCCAGCTCGGTCTCGTACCAGTCCTGGCCGGCGTTGGGGCCGGGATCGCCGAGCGCGTAGTGCTCGTCATAGGCCATCAGCACCAGGGTGTCGGAGGCCTGCTCCAGACGCTTCAGAGGCCAGCCTTCCCCGTCGAACGGGGCGGTGACCCAGACCTCGCGGCCGGTCGCCGCCAGGGCGGCGCGGGCCTCGTTCAGGAACAGCGGATAGGCGTTGAGGCCCTTGGCGGATAGCGCCTCGAAGTCGAAGACGTAACCGCCGTAGCCATGCTGGTCGGCCAGGACCTTCAGATTGTTGATCAGCTTGGCGCGGGCGGCCGGGTCGGTCAACAGCGCATCGGCCAGCGGACCGTTGAAGGCGGCGTCGGCCGAGTTGTGGACCAGCGGCAGGACGGCCGGCTTGTTCGGCGCATTGGCGATCCGCGCCACGCCCTCGGCGTCGTCGACCAGGCTGATGTCGCCCTTGGCGCCGTTGATCGCCACCCACTGCGGCGAGACCACGTCCAGCTTGTCGATGTTGCGGCGCAGGGACTCGCGGCTGTCCTCGTCCCAGGCGACGTAGAAGCCGACCGACAGCGGGTGCGCGGCGTCGCTGGGCCCGGCCTCGCCTTTCACGGCGGGAGGCCGGGGCACGCGGCGCCACGACTTGACGATCCTGGTCTTGCGCGGGGTTTCCTGGTGCAGCGACGTCAGGACGTGCGGGTCCTTCAGCGGCGCGTCGGGCAGCCGCGGGGCGAAGGCCAGGGTGGCGACGAAGCCGGCCACGATCGCGGCGACCAGCGAGATGACCACGCCGAGCACCAGCTTGGCCCGGCGCTCCCGCTTGCCGGAGGGGTCGTGAAAGATATGGCGGTCTTCGGGAGTCATTCTGGCGCTCTGGTTTCGCGCCCTTTGATACCCGAAATTGACCGAACCGTGGCGCTATGCCGTGATGCGGCCCGTCATCGCGCCTACTCCACCCAATCCCGGTCCAGACGCCGCGAGGCCAGGAAGAACAGCAGGGCCGCCAGCAGGTAGAAGCCCATGCCGGTATAGATCGCCCAGCGCAGGGATTCGGCCCCGAAGGTCGGCTTCAGGAAGTCGGCCATGGCGCCGAAATAATAGACCCCGACGGCGATCCCCAAGAGGTTGTTGATCAGCAGGAACAGGGCCGAGGCCGTGGTCCGCATGGGCGCGGGCGCCAGGTGCTGCACGGCCGCCGTGACGGGACCCAGCCAGGCCAGGTTCAGGCCCGTGGGGACCAGGAAGATCACGAAGGCCAGGGCCAGCGAAGCATTGCCACCCAGACCACCGACCAGCGATCCGCTGTTCATGGCCAGCAGGAAGCAGGGGACCGAGATCAGGAAGGCCACGGCCGGGGTCAGCGGGTAGCCGGCCTTGGACTTGGCGCCCAGGCGGTCGGCCATCACCCCGCCCATCCAGATGCCGACCACGCCGCCCAGGAAGGCGATGCCCGAATAGTACCAGGCGGTCTGGGACAGGGTCAGGCCCAGGCTGCGCATGAAGAACGACGGCAGCCAGGCCGCGACGCCATAGCCGCAGACCGACGACGCCGCCGCGCCCAGGGCCAGCAGCCAGAAGCTGGGCTTGGCCGCCAGCAGGCTCGCCACCTCGCGCAGCGGGGCGGCCGGAGCCGGCGCGACCGGCGGCGCGTTGGGCGCACGGTCGGCGCCGCCGCGCGGCGGGTCGCGGACGACGAGGCGGAAGATCGGGGCCAGCATCACCCCCATCGCGCCGACGACGATGAAGGCCGTGCGCCAGCCGTAGTGCACGGCCAGCAGGCCGCCGACCAGGGTGCCGGCCGCCGTGCCCAGCGGGATGCCGAACGCGTAGGCCGCCAGGGCCCGGGCGCGCTGGTGCTTGGGGAAATAGTCCGAGATCAGCGAATAGGCCGGGGCCACGCCGCCCGCCTCGCCGATGCCCACGCCCATGCGGGCCAGGAACAGGTGACCGAAGCTGCCGACCACGCCGCACAGGGCGGTGAAGCCGCTCCACAGGGTCAGGGCGGCGGTCATGATCCAGACGCGGCTGAAGCGGTCGGCCAGCCAGGCGATCGGGATGGCCAGGGTCGTGTAGAGCAGGGCGAAGGCCAGACCGCCCATCAGGCCGAACTGGGCGTCGGTCAGGCCGAACTCGTCCTTGATCGGCTTGGCCAGGATGCCGAGGATCTGCCGGTCCAGGAAGTTGAAGGTGTAGGCGAGGATCAGCATCGCCAGGACCACGTAGCGATAGCCCGACCCTTGGGTCTTCGTCGCCGTCTGCTGCTGCTCGCTCATTCCCGCCCCTGTTACGCTGACGCTTGCATAAAGAAAGAGCGGGACTTGTTGCAGCAAGTCCCGCCCGAGCTAAGTCGCCTAGATAATTAGAACGCCACCTCGATCGAGCCGGCGACGGTGCGCGGCGGGCCGTAGAAGCCGATCACCGAGTTGTTGTAGGTCGGCGCCCCGAAGTTGTAGCCGCCGGTGCGGTACTTCTCGTTGGTCAGGTTCTTGCCGGTCAGGGCCAGCTTGTACTTGCCGCCCGGAGCGGTCCAGATCGCCGTCAGGTCGACCAGGGTGAAGGCCTTCTGGTCGAGGGCCGGCAGCGGCTGTTCGAACTGCTGGTACTTGTCGCGGTAGCTGACCATCGGGGTGATGGCGATGTCGCCGCCGGCCAGGTCCGCGCGCCAGGTCAGGCTGACATTGCCGGTGAATTCCGGCGTGTTCTGGAAGCCGTAGAGGTCGGCGACGTTGATCACCTGGCCGGTGGCCAGGACCGTCGACGGGTTCAGCGGGTTCGGCGCGCCGGCCGGCACGAAGCGGCTGAAGGTGTCGTACTTGGCGTGGATGTAGCCGAGCGCGACATTGCCGGTCAGGTGCTGGTTGAACTTGGCGCTGGCTTCGAACTCGGCGCCGTACAGGGTCGAGGCGCCGGCGTTGTCGACCGAGCTGGCGATGCCCGAGGGCACCACGACCTGGGTCGTGACCTGCTGGTTGGTATATTTCGACAGGAAGATCGCTGACGAGAACGACACGCGGCGATCCAGGGCGTAGCCCTTCAGGCCGGCCTCGTAGGTCTTCACGACTTCGGGCAGATAGCCCTGGGTCGTCTGCGGGGTGATGAACGCGTCGCCGCGCATGTCCCAGCCGCCCGACTTGTAGCCCTTCGAGAACGAGGCGTAGGTGTTCAGGTCGTCGCTGAGCTCGTACGAGACCGAGATGCGCGGCGTGAACTGCTCGAACGTGCGGGCGGCGTCATAGTTGGTGCGCACCTGCAGGATCGGACGGTTGGCGCCGCCCTGGTACGGCGACGGCGTGGCGCCCAGATAGAAGAAGCGGAACACGTTGGCGCGCTTGTGGTCGCGGGTGGCGCGGGCGCCGAGCGAGACCTTCAGGCGGTCGGTCAGGTTGGCGCTGAAGTCGAAGAAGGCCGCGAAGCTCTGGGTGTTGACCTTGCCGCCGTCGGCGATCGAGACGCCCAGATTGCCGGCGATGGTGTCGAACTCGCCCGAGGCCTGGCTGTTCATGTAGTACAGGCCAAAGACGCCCTGAACGTTTTCGTCCGCATAGACGGCCTGCAGCTCCTGCGAGAACGAGCGGTCGTCATAGGTGGCCGGCACGTCCAGCGTCGGCAGCGGGGTGCCGTCGAAGTCGATCAGGGTCTGGGTATGACCCTTGCGGTTGGCGGTGATCGACTTGAACGTCAGGTTCTGGGTGGCGTCCCACTGGCCGGTCAGCGACAGGCCTTCGGTCTTGACGCGGTTCTTGTCGCCCAGGCCGGCTTGCGTGTCGTAGATGTCGAGGATCGGATAGGCGCCGACGGTCGGCAGGGTCTCGCGGTGACCGTGACGCGGGTTCGATTTGTCCACGACCTTGTCATAGGCCAGGCGGAAGAACAGGTCCTCGGTCGGCTTGTATTCGGCGCTCAGGCGATAGGCCTGGACGTCCTTGTCGTACTGGTCGGCGCCCGTGGTCAGGTTCTTGCCGTAGCCGTCGCGCTTGTAGACGGCGTAGGCGCCGCCCACCGACAGGCCGCCGCCGACCGGCGTCTGGCCGGTGACCATCAGGTCGGTCTGGTTATAGCTGCCGTAGGTCGCGCGAACCTTGGCGCCGGCCTCGTCGCCCAGGCGCTTGGTCACGTACTTGATGGCGCCGCCGATGGTGTTGCGGCCGTACAGCGTGCCCTGCGGGCCGCGCAGCACTTCGATGCGCTGGATGTCGAAGATGTCCAGCACCGCGCCCTGCGGACGGTAGATGTAGACGTCGTCGACATAGAGGCCGACGCCGGGCTCGTAGCCCCACAGCGGATCCTGCTGGCCGACGCCGCGGATGTAGCTGATCAGGGTCGAGTTCGAGCCACGGGCGGTCTGCACCGTGATGTTCGGGGTCGTCTGCGAGAGCACGGTGATGTCCGTGCCGCCCGAGCGTTCCAGCTTCTCGGCCGAGAAGGCCGACACGGCCACCGGCACGTCCTTGAGGTTTTCCTCGCGACGACGGGCGGTGACGACCACCTCGTCGACCGAGACGTTGCCGCTTGCCGCCGGAGCCTCTTGCGCCGACGCGACGCCCGCGATCGTGCTCCACGCCGCGCCAACCAACAGCGCGGCCTTCCACATCGAAGTCATGGGGTTCCCTCCCTTGCGTTCCGCCCGTCCGAGCCGGATCCGTCTTATGCGGACGCGTGCTCGGGGTTCGCCATTTCATCGAACAGCGAATTGCAGGCACCATCACCCGAACCGGCGCCAAGCGCCAGCACTTTTTCATCAAGTGATGAAAATGAATGTGGGCGGATGATGCTCGGATGGAAGCCGGCGTTCCGCCGCGCTAAGCCTTGGCGATGACGGCTTCGAAGCCAGCCGCGCAGTACGAGAACAGGCGCCGGCGGACCGCCTCCAGGTCGCTGGAGCGGCACTCGCCTTCCGACAGCGAGTCGATCCGCCCGGTCTCGGACAGCGACAGCATCATCGATCCGGTCAGGAACTGGTAGCACCAGTAAAGGTCGCGATAGGCCGCCTCCGGCCGGACGATCTTCAGCGTCTCGACCAGCTGGTGAACGACCGGATCGAAGAAGCGGGTCATGGTCTCGCCGCCCCAGGCCGGGGTGTTGTTCACCTGGGCGACCAGGACGAAGTAGCTCTTCCAGCCGGCCCCGCCCTCTCGCGAGATGCGCAGCAGCGGATCGATGAACGCCTCGATCACCCCCTCGACCGTCATGGACCCCGCGTCGTGCGTCTCCACATAGGCGTTCATCGACGCCTCGCGGGCTTGGTTCAGGATCTCGGCGCGGCGCAGGAACACCGCGTCGAACAGCTCGCGCTTGGCCCCGAAATAATAGTGGATCAGCGCCGTGTCGACGCCGGCCTCCGCCGCCACCTGGCGTGTCGTCACCCCATGGAAGCCGTGACGGGCGAACAGCCCCTCGGCGGCGTCGAGGATGGTTTCCTTGAGATCCAGTCCCTTGGCCTTGGACGGACGGCCCCGCCCGCTGGCGCGGGTCTTGGTTGCGGTCATGAAAGTCGAGGTCCGCCGTGGTTGCGCTCCGTCCTCGGATAGGCGCATCCCGGCGGACCTGGCAAGGGACCCCTGTTATCCAAGCTCGTTCTCTAGGCCTGGACGAACACGCCGTGGAAGGTCACCGGCAGGGCCACGGGCGCCCGCCAGAGGGTCAGCCCAGGAACACGGTCCAGAGCAGGCGGCCGGGGATGAAGGCGAAGAGGCCGGCCAGCAGCAGGCCGCCGGTGAACATGCCGGTCATGGCCCGGCGGTGGGCGGCGACCCTGCCGCGCTTGACGGCGTAGACGGCGCCCGGCAGGCCGACGATGGTCCAGCCCGACAGCAGGTGGATGAAGCTGAAGGCGCCGTGGTTGAGCTCGCGGATGAACAGCGAACTGACCGCCGTGGTCCCCATGGCCAGCACCCAGGTCCAGCCCAGCAGCTTGTGCAGGCCCGTGCCCTTCACCCGCATCATCAGCGCGACGCCGATGACCAGGGCGGTCAGGGCCGAGAGCAGGTGCAGCCTGATGACGGCGGGCGCTTCGGCGATCCGCGACAGGTCGGGCGCGTGGGGATGAAACGGGATGCGCGCGGCATAGCCCGCGAGGTCGGCGAACATGCCAGTAGCCGCGACGCCGACCACGCCAACCGCCAACACGACGCCCACGGCGGCGTTTCTCATGGTGTCGTTGCGAAGCGCCGCCAGAGCGATTGACTTGCCGTTCTCATCCATCTTCCTTCACTCCCGGTTCGGTCCGGCGGGTTCGTCTCGCCGTCGAAAGCCTTGTTGGAGTGGGCGTTCTCTTGTCTCAATCGCCGTTGCGCCAATCGCCGCCGTCCCTTCGTGAGCGGCTGGAGGACGCCGTTCACGCTTCGCGAATGGCGCTGACTTCACGCGAGGCGGTGCGCGGCTATCTGGTGTCGGGCGGGGCCGGCGTGTTCCTGGCGCTGATCGGCGCCCTGGGCTCGGGCCAGGCGCCGCTGCTCACGCGACTGGCCTACTGGGTCGGACTGTGCGTCGCCGGCGCGGTCGTGGGCACGGGCGTCACCCAGGTGATCGGCCGCGACGGCCGCGCCGACGGCCGCCCCTGGCTGTACGGCGCGCTGACGGTCATCGCCATCACCCTGCCGTTCACGGCCTTCGTCTGGTTCGTCAGCGAGAGCGTGTTCCAGCGCGGGATCCGGATGGAGACCCTGCCCCGCTACCTGGCGCCGGTGTTCATCGTCACCGCGGCGATGACGGCCCTGAACTTCCTGGTCCAGCGCGAACCCGCCCAGACCCACGCGGCGCCAACGGGCGCCCCCGCCCCGCGCTTTCTGGATCGCCTGCCGGCCAAGCTGCGCGGCGCCGAGCTCTACGCCGTCGAGGCGCAGGACCACTATCTGCGCCTGCATACCTCGCGCGGTCAGGACCTGATCCTGATGCGCCTGTCGGACGCCGTGGCCGAACTGGAGGGCATCGAGGGCGCCCAGACCCACCGCTCGTGGTGGGTGGCCAAGGCGGCGGTCGACGGCGCCCGGCGCGGCGACGGCCGGGCGACCCTGCGGCTGAAGGGCGACGTCGAGGCGCCCGTCAGCCGCGCCTACGCCAAGGCCCTGCGAGAAGCCGGCTGGTTCTGATCAGCCCGCCTTCGCCTAGCCGAAGTGGATGTCGACGCTGCCCGCACCGGTCCCGACGGTCAGGCCGGTGACGCCCACCAGACGGATCAGGCCGTCGCCGGTATTGACCCCGACCGTGGCGTCCTGGTGGTAGATGTAGGTGTCGCCGTTCCACTCGAAGACACCCGTGCCGTTGGCCGACACCTGGCTGGAAGCGTTGATCAGCGCCTGTTCCAGGGTGGTGGCGGAGCCGGCGCTGATGCCGGTGGTCACCGCCGGGATCACCGTCCCCAGATCGACGTGGTCCACGCCCTTCTCGAAGTCGGTGAGGGTGGCGAAGGTCGTCACCTTGTTGTTCGCGACGCTAAGGTTCGAGAAGCGCGGCGCGGAGACGCCGTTCTCGTACAGCTTGAAGACGTCCGAGCCCGCGCCCAGGGTGAAGGTCGACACGGACGCCCCAAGCAGGTCGGCGGCCACGCTGTCATTGTAGGCCGACAGCACGACGGTGTTCGGGACGCCGCCCGAGCCGCCGATCCCGAGGACGTCGATCCCCGCCGAGCTGGAGGCGTCCAGGTTGTGGGTCGTGAGGTTGTAGCCGCCCTCGCTGCCGATGAAGTTGGCGGTCAGGTGGCCGGTCCCGACAACGACGACCTTGCCGTTGGAGTAAGGCCCGTCGACGGTCTGGGAGTTGATGAGGGCCAGCGTGCTGTCGCTCTGGACGTGCACGACCAGCGCCCCGTCATTGCCGGTGACCACCAGCTGGGTCGGCGTGGCGTTGCTGCTGGTGACGTTGTTCAGATAGGCGTTCACGACAGGGGCCCCGACCTGCGCCGAGGACATGCCGGTGATCACCAGGTCGACGTGGTAGTTGACCTTCAGCGCGCCGCCGGTGACCCCGTCCATCTTCAGCGCCACGTTCTGGGCGAGGTTGTCGATCCGCGTCGAGATCGACGACTTCAGGGTGACGTCCTGCAGACCGGTATAGTTCGTGGCCACCAGCGGCATGACCGTGGTCGTGCCCAGGGTCGGCGACGTGAATGACAGCTTGAAATTCTCGAGCACCAGATGCTCGACATTGGTGACCTTGGTCTTGTCGAACAGATCGGTGTCGGCGCCCATCACCAGGGTGTCGTCGCCTGCCCCGCCGTCGATGATCGCGCCATTGATCATCTTGCCGACGGTGATCAGGTCATTGCCGGCTCCGCCGCTGATCTTGCCGTTCGGCGCGCCGCCCAGAACGTCGACCGCGGCGTTCAGCTGACCGACGCTGATCGTGTCGTTGCCGTCGCCGCCGTCGATATAGCCGCCGACCGCGCCCGAGAAGGTGACGGAGTCGTGGCCGCCGCTGACGAGGATCGCGCCGCTGTTGGTCGTTCCCGTGACCGTGTCGTTGTTGGTCGTCGAGCGCAGGGCCGCATTGGTCGCGTCGGGCGAGACGCTCTGGGTGTCGGTCACCGCGATGGTCGCGCCGGCCGCGTAGGTCGGCTGCTCGCCATAGGTCCCCACCAGGCTGGTGTTGAAGCTCGCCTGGCCATCATTGGCGAGGTCGGCCAGGAAGGCGTCATTGGCCTTGGCGTAGACGCCGATATGCTCTTTGGCGGCCACGGCCAGCAGGAAGCCGACCAGGGCGCCCTTGGTCCCCAGGCCGTTCGCGCCGTCGCCGCCGTAGTAGGCGAAGTACTCCGCGCGGGTGAAGGTCCCGCCCAGGCCGTTGGGCACCTGGGCGGTCAGGATGGTGTCGATCAGGCCCGCCGCCGGGGCGAAGCCGAAGACCTCGCCATAGGCCTTGGTCGCCGCGGCGGCCAGGTCCAGCGCGCCATAGGCGGCGGTGAAGGCGTCCTTGCCCGCGCCGTTCTTGCCCAGATTGACCGCGAAGTTGATGAAGCGGTTCTCGGCCGAGAACGACTGGTAGTAGGCCGAGTTGAGGTTGTTGGGGTTCCCGCCGTTCGGCGAGATCAGATAGTCCAGGCCAAGCGCCGTCGGCGTCGCCCCGGTGAAGAAGTTGTACGAGAGATTGGCCACCGTGGTGGACGCGGTCACCAGCTTGCCGATCTCGATGCGCGCGTCGGCCAGGCTCAGGGTCGAGGCGTCGACGCGCCCGGCCAGGGTCTGCAGGGTGGTCAGGTCCGCCGCCGGGATGTTGGCGAACGGGAGACGCGAGACGTCGCTGTAAGCGGATTTCAGAACTTGAAGCGTAGCCATGACTCAACCTCCGGCACTTGTCGCCAGGATTGGTATTGAGTTTGCTGTACACATGCAAGCGGAGCCGTGAAAAATAGTTCGCCCCGGTCGCGCAATGGCCGGGGCGAACTTTCGATATCAGGCCTTCCAGCCGCCGCCGAGGGCCTTGTAGATGGCCACGACGTCGGTGTTGACGCCGGTCTCCGCGACGCTGAGGCTGTCCTCGGCGGCCAGCAGGGTGCGCTCGGCGTCCAGCAGCACCAGGAAGTCGATGCCGCCCTCCTTGTACTGGATCCGGGCCAGCTCGGCCGCGCGACGCGAGGCGGCGGCCTGGCTGGTCAGGCTGACCAGTTGGGCCTGCTGCTGGCGGTAGGAGACCAGGGCGTTCTCCAGGTCCTCCAGCGCCCGCAGCACGGTCTGGTCGTAATTGGCCAGGGCCGCGTCGTCGCGGGCCCGCGCCGCCCGCAGGCGGGCATGGGCGCTGCCCAGGTCGAGCGCCGGCCAGCTGACGCTGGGGGCCACCGACCAGGCCTTGCTGGCCCCGGCGCCGAAGCCGGCCGAGGTTCCCGATAGGAAGCCGACGAAGCCGGTCACCGAGACGCGCGGGAAGAGGTCGGCCGTGGCCACCCCAACCTGGGCGGTCTGTGAGGCCAGGCGACGCTCGGCCGCCTGCACGTCCGGACGGCGGCGCAGCAGGTCGCCGGCCTCGCCGATCGGCAGGGCGGTGATCAACGGACGGGTGTCGACATCGCGCGGGACCAGCAGGGCGTCCAGCGCGCCGGGACGCTGACCCGTCAGGACCGCCAGGCGGTAGTTGGCGCGCTTCTCGGCCGTGATCAGGCCCGGAATCGCCGCTTCGGTGGCGTTCAGGCGGGCCTGAGCGCTGGCCACGTCGATCGGGCTGCCCGCCCCGGCGTCGAACCGCACCTTGGTCAGGCGCAAGGTCTCGCGCTGGGTCTCGAGGTTGCGGTTGGCGACCTTCAGCCGGGCCTGGGCGCCGCGCAGTTCGAGATAATTTCGAGCGACTTCCGCCGCGACCGTGACCTGGGCGTCGCGCAGCTCGGCCTGGGCCGCGCCGGCTTCCGCCCCCGCCGCCTCGACGCCGCGACGGACGCGCCCGAAGAGGTCGATCTCCCAGCCGGCGTCGAAGCCGGCCTGGTAGGTCTGGCTCTCGACGCGCTGGCCGTTCGAGCCGGGCTGCTGCTGGTTGCTCTTCACATAGGTCCCGTCGGCGGTGACATGCGGCAGCAGATCCAGCTTCTGTTCGGTGAACAGGGCCCGGGCCTCGGCCACACGGGCCACGGCGATTTTCAGGTCCAGATTGGCCGAGAAGGCCTGGCCGACCAGCTGGTCCAGCACCGGGTCACCGAACGCCTTCCACCATTTGGCTTCCGGATTGGCGGCGGTGAAGACGGCCGGGTCGGCGTTCTGGAAGGCCGCCGGCGGGGTCGCCGGCGCCTTGTAGTTCGGCCCCACCGCGCAGGCGGCGGCCGTCAGGGAAATGCCGGCGACGAGGGCCAGCTTGAAGAGGGTCATGGCGGACCTCGAAGGTCTCCCTTCCCCCTTTGATGGGGGAAGGGTGGGGATGGGGGTGGAAGCGGTTCCGGAGGTGGCGCGCATCAGTGGCTCTCCACCGGCGTGGCCGCGATCCGCGCCGCCTTGGCCGCGGCCCGGCGGGCCGTGTTGCGACGGATGACGAAGTAGAAGATCGGGGTCAGGATCAGGCCGAAGACCGTGACGCCCAGCATGCCGGAGAACACCGCCACGCCCATCGCCTTGCGCATCTCCGAACCGGCGCCGTGGCTGACGACCAGCGGCCACACGCCCATGATGAAGGCGATCGAGGTCATCAGGATCGGCCGCAGGCGCAGGCGACAGGCTTCCAGCACCGCTTGTAGCGGCGTGTCGCCATGTTCCTCGCGCTCCTTGGCGAATTCGACGATCAGGATGGCGTTCTTGCAGGCCAGCCCCACCAGCACGATCAGCCCGATCTGGGTGAAGATGTTGTTGTCGCCATGGGTCAGCAGGACGCCGGCCAGGGCGGACAGCAGGGTCATCGGCACGATCAGGATGACGACCAGCGGCAGGCTCCAGCTTTCGTACTGGGCGACCAGCACGAGGAAGGCCAGCAGCACGCACAGCGGGAAGATGTAGACCGCCGAATTGCCGGCCAGGATCTGCTGGTAGGTCAGCTCGGTCCACTCGTAGCCCATGCCGTTGGGCAGCTCCTTCTTGGCCAGGTCTTCCAGCGCCTTCTGGGCCTGGCCCGAAGAGTAGCCGGGGGCCGGGCCGCCATTGATCTCGGCCGTGAGCACGCCGTTGTAGTGGCTCTCGCGATCGGGACCCGTGGCCTCCTTGAAGCTGACGAAGCTGCCCAGCGGGATCATCTGGCCAGAGCCATTTCGCGTCTGCAGGCGCAGCATCTGCTCGGGCTGCAGACGGAAGCTCTGGTCAGCCTGGACATTGACCTCGTAGGTGCGGCCAAAGCGGTTGAAGTCGTTGACGTACAGCGAGCCCAGATAGACCTGCATGGTCTCGAACAGGTCGGTCAGCGACACGCCCGAGGCGCGGGCCTTTTCGCGGTCGATATTGGCTTCGATCTTCGGCACGCTGACCTGGTAGGTCGAGAACACCCCGACCAGGGCCGGATCCTTGCGGGCCTTGTCGATCAGGTTCTGGGTCTGCTTGTTCAGCTCGTCAGGACCCAGGCCCGCCTTGTCGACGATCTGCATGCGGAAGCCGCCGATCGTGCCCAGCCCCTGCACCGAAGGCGGCGGGAAGACCGCGATCTGGGCGTCGGGGATGGCGCCGAACTTGGCGTTCAGCTCGCCGACGATGGCGTTGGCCGACATCGACTTGTCCTTGCGGTCCTTGAAGTCGGCCAGCGGGAAGAACACCGCGCCGGAGTTGGGGCTGTTGATGAAGCCGTTGGCCGACAGGCCGGGGAAGGCCACCGAGTGCTTGATGCCCGGCACCTTCATGGCGATGTCGCCCATCTGGCGGATGACGGCCTCGGTGCGGTCCAGCGACGCGGCGTCGGGCAGTTGCACCACGGCGACGACATAGGCCTTGTCCTGCTGCGGCACGAAGCCGCCCGGGGTCTTGGCGAAGGCGCCGAAGGTCAGCAGCAGCAGCACGCCGTAGATGATCAGGCCGGCGGTCGACTTGCCCAGGCTCTTGGCCACGCCGTTGACGTAGCCGTTCGAGGCCCTGGCGAAGAAGCGGTTGAACGGGTTGAACAACCAGCCCAGCGCCGCGTCGATCATCTTCTGGAAGCGGTCCTTCGGCGCGTCGTGGCTCTTGAGGAGCACGGCGGCCAGGGCCGGCGACAGGGTCAGGGAGTTGAAGGCCGAGATCACCGTCGAGATGGCGATGGTCAGGGCGAACTGACGGTAGAACTGGCCCGACAGGCCGGTGATGAAGGCGGTCGGGATGAACACCGCGCACAGCACCAGGGCCGTGGAGATGATCGGTCCGGTGACCTCGCTCATGGCCTTGCGGGTCGCCGCCGCCGGTTCGAGGCCGTTGGAGATGTTTCGCTCGACGTTCTCGACCACGACGATGGCGTCATCGACGACGATGCCGATGGCCAGGACGAGACCGAACAGGGTCAGGGCGTTGAGGCCGAAGCCCAGCATCAGCAGCACCGCGAAGGTGCCGACCAGCGAGACGGGCACGGCGATCAGCGGAATGACCGAGGCGCGCCAGCCCTGCAGGAACAGCACCACCACCAGAACCACCAGGATGATGGCCTCGATCAGGGTGTGGACCACCGAGTCGATGCTCTCCTGCACGAAGGCGGTCGTGTCGTAGATGATCTCGTAGTCGACGCCTTCGGGGAACTCCTTCTTCAGCTCCTTCATCGTCTTCTTGATGTCGGCGGCCATCTGCAGGGCGTTCGAACCCGGACGCTGGAAGATCGGCATGGCCACGGCCGACTTGTTGTCTAGCAAGCTGCGCAGGGCGTAGTTGTTGGCGCCCAGCTCCACGCGGGCCACTTCGCCCAGGCGGGTGATCTCGCCGTTCTCACCCGAGCGGATGATCACGTCGCGGAACTGCTCCTCGTCGGTCAGGCGGCCGGGGGCGTTGATCGACAGCTGGAAGTCCGCGCCCGTATTGGTAGGCGGCGCGCCCAGCTGGCCGGCGGCCACCTGAACGTTCTGCTCGCGCAGCGCCTTGACCACGTCGCCCGCCGTCATGTTCAGCGAGGCCAGCTTTTCCGGATCCAGCCACACGCGCATCGAATAGGCGCCCGCACCGAAGATCTGCACGTCGCCCACGCCATCGACGCGCTTGAGGCGGTCGCGAACGTTCAGCTGCGCGTAGTTGCTCAGATAGAGCATGTCGTAGCGGTTGTTGGGCGAGATCATGTGCACGACCAGGGTCAGGTCGGGCGAGGCCTTGTCGGTGGTCACGCCGATGCGCTGCACCTCCTGGGGCAGCTTCGGCAGGGCCTGGGCGACGCGGTTCTGCACCTGCACCTGGGCCTTGTCGAGATCGGTCCCGAGGGCGAAGGTGACGGTCAGGATCATCGCGCCGTCCGAGGCCGACTGCGACGACTGGTAGATCATGCCCTCGACGCCGTTGATCGCCTGCTCCAGCGGAGCGGCGACGGTCTGGCCGATGACGGAGGGGTTGGCGCCCGGATAGGCGGCGCGCACGACCACGGTCGGCGGCACCACTTCGGGATATTCGCTGATCGGCAGCTGGGGCAGGGCCACCAGGCCGGCGATGAAGATGACGATGGAGAGCACGGCCGCGAAACGCGGTCGGCTCACGAAGAATTTCGAGAAGTTCATGGCGGTCGATCCGGGGAGGAGCCGATGGGGTAAGCGTCGGGCATGCAGGGCCCCTCCCCGCCATCCGGCGAGCGACAGGAACCGAGAAAACCCTGGAAAAAGACGCCCGACTCGTCACGCGAGCCGGGCGTTACGCTTCAGGTTCGAACCTAGTTCTGGCCGGCGGAGCGACTGACCGCGAGTTGGCGGCCGCCGACTTCCAGCTGCGAGAGGTCGGCCAGGTCGGTCTTGACCTTGACCGGCGCGACGGTGTCGCCCGGCTTGACCTTCTGCAGGCCGCCGACGACCACCCGGTCGCCAGGCTTCAGGCCCGAGCGGATGATGCGCAGGTTGCCGGCCAGCGGACCAACCTCGACCGGGCGGTACTCGGCCTTGTTGTTTCCGTTCACGACCACGACGAAGCGCTTGCCCAGGTCGGTCGCGATGGCGCGATCGGGGGCGAGGGCGACGACCTGGCTCTCGGCGCTGACCAGGCGAATGCGGGCGAACAGGCCCGGCGTGAAGCGGCCGTCGGCATTGGCGAAGATCGCCCGGCCGTTGATGGTGCCGCTCTTGGCGTCCAGGGCGTTGTCGATGAACGACAGCTTGCCCTCGTGCGGATAACCGTCCTCGGTGATCAGGCCCATATAGACTGGGCTGCCCTTGCCGCGTTCGGCCGAGGCGTACTTCAGGAAGGTCTGCTCGTCGGCGTTGAACTCGGCGTAGATCGGGGTGTCGGACACCACGGTCGTCATCAGCGAGGACTGGGTGACCAGGTTGCCGCGGGTGATGATGGTCTTGGAGATCCGGCCGTCGATCGGCGAGGTCACCTTGGTCCATTCCAGGTTCAGGCGGGCGGTCTGATAGGCCGCCTGGGCCGCCGAGACATTGGCCTGAGCCGCGCGCTCTTCCGAGGCGAGGCGGTCGAATTCGCTCTGGGCCAGGGCGTTCTGATCGATCAGGCGACGGCCGCGTTCGCGGTTGATGCTGGCCAGGTCCAGCTGGGCCTTGGCGCGCGACACCTCGGCGGCGGCGCGGTCGGCCTCGGCCTTGTAGGGGCGCGGGTCGATCTGGAAGAGCACCTGGCCCTTACGGACGCGAGCGCCCTCGGCGAACTGCGCGCCGTCGACATAACCGCTGACGCGTGGACGGATCTCGACGGTGTCGATCGGCTCGAGGCGGCCGGTGAAGTCGTCCCACTGGCGGAGCGACTTGAAGGCGACGTCGGCGACGGTGACCTGAACGGGCGGCGGGGCGGCGGCCTCCTGCTTGGCCTGGGCCGAGCAAGCGGCCAGCACGGCCACGGCGGCCAGGCCGGCGAAGGACGTGATGACGGGTTGAATACGCATGGGGGAGGACCCTGTCGGGAGGTGAAGCGGGGAGGCGGAAGGAGGGGTTCTTGTTGTCATTCCCAGACTCTCGTCACTCGAAGACGGGCCGCCGTGCGGAGCGTCGGGTGCTCGAGGACCAGGTGTCGCCCAGAGCGCGCACCGTGGATTGTCCAATCCACTGCCGGCTGGGACGCGCCTGAGCTTTTAACAAACCCAGCAAACCCTTGGCTGGCTTGGCCTGGGGCGCGGCGTCGTAAACGTTTGTTTGCGAGGGCATTGGCGCGCGCTCCTTTTTTGGGGTTTAAGGGAGGAAATGTCGCAGGGGCTGTTACTTGACCCGGGCGACCGGAAGGACGATTTAGGATGTGACGAGACCGTTCGGTATCATCGACAAGCCGAGAGATACTGACCGGTAACTCGCACGTCAAGGAGAGCACTGCCAAAATGGCGACGAGAAATTCTGGGGACGTTGTCGGGGGCGACACGGAAACCGCTGTGGGGGCAACCCCAAGCGTGGCCGTATCCAAGCGCCCCGCGCGGGACCGGATCTTCGAGACCGCCCGCGAGCTGTTCTATCAGCACGGCATCCGCGCGGTCGGCGTCGAGACCATCGCGTCCGAGGCCGATGCGACCAAGATGACGCTCTATCGCAACTTCCCGTCCAAGGACGAGCTGGTCGCCGAGGTGCTGCGCGAGCAGGAGCGCGACTACTGGGCCTGGTGGGAAGAGGTGACGTCGTGCTGCTGCACCGACCCGCGCGCCCAACTGGAAGCGATCTTCGACGCCTTCGAGACCAAGGCCTGCAACGCCGACATCCATGGCTGCCCGCTGTCGAACGCCGCCATCGAGCTGCACGAGGAGAACCACCCGGCCCAGGTGGTCTCGGTCAACTACAAGAAAGAGCTGTACCGCCGGATCAACGCCCTGACCCGGGCCGCGGGGGCCAAGGACGACGACCTCGCGGACTCTCTGATGCTGCTGATGGAAGGCGCCTCGGGGGCTCGCGTGACGCTCGGCGCCGGCGGTCCGGTTAAGGCCGTGGCGCGCTCGGCCAAGGCGCTGATCAAGTTCCACCTCGACGGCCGCTGAGCGCGAGGCGCGTCCGATTTCGGTCGGCTGGAGCGCGGCGGCGAAGCCGCGCCCCGTCTATGACCGGGTGCGCAGCAGGATCTTCGAGCGCGCTTCCAGCCCCAGCAGGGTGAACAGCACCAGGAAGGCGAAGGCCAGCAGCATCAGCGACAGCTGGTGCGCCCTCCCCCACTCCATGCCCTCGACCAGGCGATAGATCTCGGTCGAGAGCACGCTGGTCTCGCCCGGGATATTGCCGCCCAGCATCATCACCACCCCGAACTCCCCCACCGTGTGGGCGAAGACCAGGATGGCGGCGGCGACATAGCCCGGGATCGACAGCGGCAGGGCCACCCGCCAGAAGCGCTGCCACGGGGAGGCGCCCAGGGTGGCGGCGGCCTCCATCGGCTCGTCGCCGATCGCCAGGAACGCGTTGCGCAGCGGCTGCACCGCGAACGGCAGCGAATAGATCAGCGAGCCGATCACCAGTCCCTCGAAGGTGAAGGCCAGGGTGCGGATCCCGAACGGCTGGAACAGGGCCATCAACGGGCTTTTCGGCCCCAGGGCGATCAGCAGATAGAAACCCAGCACGGTCGGCGGCAGCACGATCGGCAGGGCGACCAGCGCCGTCACGGGCGCGCGCAGGGCCGAGCGGCCGCGCGCCAGCCACCAGGACAGGGGCGTGGCCAGAGCCAGCAGCAGGATCGTGGTGATCCCCGCCAGCTTGCCCGTCAGCCACAGGACCTCCGTCATCTCTAGCGGACCTCGTAGCCGTAGCGCTTGATGATCGCCTTGGCCTCGCCGCTCTTCAGGAACTTCAGGAAGGCCTTGGCGGCCTCGCTGTCCGCGCCGGTCTTCAGCAGCACGGCCTGCTGGTCGATCGGCGTGTGGTGCGACGCCGGCACGATCCAGCGCGAGCCGCCCGGCTCGGCGATCACCTGCGACAGGGCCACGAAGCCCAGCTCGGCCGCGCCCGTCTGGACGTATTGGAAGGCCTGGGTGATCGACGCGCCCTGCACGATCTTCGGCTTCAGCGCGTCGTAGAGTTTCAACCTGGTCAGGGTCTCGACCGCCGCCTGGCCGTAGGGCGCGGTCTTGGGATCGGCGATCGACAGCTTCTCGAACTTGCTCCTGGCGAGCATCGCGCCTCTACCGTCCACCAGGCCCGGGGTCTTGCTGAACAGCACCAGACGGCCGGTGGCGTAGGTGAAGCGCGATCCCGGAACCGCAAGGCCTTCGGTCTCGGCCTTCCGAGGCCGCTCGGCGTCGGCCGACAGGAACACCTCGTAAGGCGCGCCGTTGGCGATCTGGGTGTAGAACTGGCCAGACGCGCCGAAGCTCAGGCTCGCGTCATGGCCGGTTCTGGCCTTGAACTTCGCGGCGATCTCCTTGGCGGCCTCGGTGAAATTGGCCGCCACGGCCACCTTGGTCTCGCCGGCGAAGGCGGTCCCGCCCAGGACCACGGACAGAAGCGCGGCGATCAGCATCGGACGGCGGGCGATCATCTGGTAATCCTAGCCTCTCAACGGTGTTTTCGGGCTGCGGTTATGTAGCTCCTGTACATAACGGTGAAACAGTGGCCCGCGAAGACGATTTCAGCGCCTCCCTGATCTTGAGGCGCGGCGGCCTGGCCCGCGTGGGGCTGGACCGCATCGCCCTGCTGGAGGCCGTCGCCGGCCTGGGTTCGATCAGCGCCGCCGCCAGGCAGATCGGGCTCTCCTACAAGGGCGCCTGGGACGGGATCCAGGCGCTGAACAACCTCTTCGACGCCCCCCTGGTCAGCGCCGCGCCCGGCGGCAAGAGCGGCGGGACGGCCGAGGTCACGCCGCGAGGGCAAGCGGTGATCCGCGCCTTCCGCGCCGCCGAGCGCGAGGTGAGCGCGGCCTTCGCGCGGCTGGAGGCGGATCTGTCCGGCGACGCCGAACTGCTGTGGAGCCTGGGTCTGCGCACCAGCGCCCGCAACGCCCTGCGCGGCGAGGTGATGGCGGTCGAGGGCGACGGCGTCACGGCGACCGTGACCCTGGCGCTGGGCGAAGGCCTCGTCCTGCGCGCCTCGATCACCCAACGCAGCGTCGAGGACCTGGGCCTCGCACCCGGCCAGGCGGTGATCGCCCTGATCAAGTCCAGCTTCGTGCGGATCGGAGCCGATCCCCTCGGGGGCGACGGCGACAACCGCCTGCCCGGCGAGATCGTCGACCGCGAGGCCGGCGACGCCTCGGCCGAGGTGACGATCGCCCTGACGGCCGGGAAGAGCCTGACGGCCACCTTGAAGCCGGAGGATGCGGCCTGGGGCCTGGCGGTCGGCGCCAAGGTCGAGGCGCGGATCGCGGCGGCGGATGTAATCCTGGCGATCGACTGAGGGGCCGAAGCCTCGCGGGCCCGCTAGCCCTTCAGCGCCTCGTTCGCCCCGTCGACGAACTTGCGCAACAGCCGCGCCAGGTCCTTGAGCTCCTGGTCGCTCCACGCCGCCATCATCGGCCCGACCAGCCGCTGGCGCGCCGCGTCCAGCCTGTCGACCACTTCCGCGCCCTTCTCCGTGACCACCGCCTCGCGCACGCGCTTGTCGGTCGCGCCGGGACGGCGCTCGACCAGGCCCAGGCTCTCCAGCTTGGCGACCTGGCGGCTGACCACCGAGTGGTCGCGGCCGGCGAGGTCCGCCAGCTCGACCACGCCGATCGGCCCTTTCCGACCAATGCGCCCGAGCAAGGGGAAAAGCGCCCGGTCCAGCGACACGCCGGCCTCGCGCAGCAGCAGATCATCGGCCTGAGGCCGGTTCAGAAAGCCGGCGAGGTCCATCATCGCCAGGTGAATGTCGCGAAGCTCGGGATTCATAACGTGCATTTTGCACGTTTTTAATTGACGCCGTCCAGCCTCGTATTTATGTGCCTTTTGCACGTAATATATGTGCATAACGCACGCGACAGGAGATGCGATGACCCTCGCCAAATCCGCTCCCGAAAACACGGACGTCCTGATCGCCGGCGCGGGTCCGGCCGGCCTGACCCTGGCCATCGACCTGGCCCGCCGGGGCGTCGCCTTCCGCCTGATCGACAAGGCCGAGCGCCCGTTCCAGGGCTCCCGTGGCAAGGGCATCCAACCCCGCAGCCTGGAGGTGTTCGAGGATCTCGGCGTCCTGGCGCCCATGCTGGCCACGGGCGGCCCCTATCCGCCGGTGCGGAACTACGCTCCGGACGGCGGCTTCGAGGAGACCGTCATCGCCGAAGGCGCGAGCCCCTCCCCGGCCGAGCCCCACGCCACGCCGCTGATGCTGCCGCAGTTCCTGACCGAGACCATCCTGCGCCAGCGCCTCGCCGAACTGGGTCACTCGCCGGAATACGCCGCCGAGCTGGCCGGAATCGACCAGGACGCCGAGGGCGTCACCGCGACCCTGGCGGATGGCCGGACGATCCGCGCCCGCTGGCTGGTCGGCGCCGACGGCGGCCGCAGCTTCGTGCGCCACGCGCTGGCCATCGACTTCCCAGGCAAGACCCTGCCGGGCCTGGCCATGGTCGCCGACACCCGGCTGACGGGCCTGTCGCGCGAAGCCTGGCACGTGTTTGGCGACCGCCACACGGGCCAGGTCTCGTTCTGTCCGCTGGCGGGGACCGACCTCTTCCAGATCCAGGGCCACGCGCCGGCCACCGGCGAGGTGGGTCTGACGGTCGAGGGTCTGAACACCTTGATCCGTGAACGGACGGGCCGCGACGACATCTTGGTCCACGACATGTTCTGGGCCTCGGTCTACGGCCTCAACGCCCGCCTAGCCGATCGCTACCGCGTCGGGCGCGTGCTGCTGGCCGGCGACGCGGCCCACATCCATCCCCCGACTGGCGGCCAGGGTCTGAACACCAGCATCCAGGACGCCTATAACCTGGGCTGGAAGCTGGCCGCCGTGCTGGACGGCGCGCCGGAAGGTTTGATTGATAGCTACGAGGCCGAGCGCCGCCCGATCGCCGCCGACGTGCTGGGCCTCTCCACCGATCTCCTGGCCAAGGCCCTGACGCGCCAGGGCATGAGGCGCGGCCGTGAGGCCCGGCAGCTTGACCTCGGCTACGAAGGCTCGACGTTGTCGCTGGACCTGGGCGTCGAGGCCAAGGTCGCGCCGGGCGATCGCGCACCGGACGCGCCCTGCCAGGGTCGGCGCGTGTTCGAGGTGCTTGCGGGGCCGCACTGGACGCTCCTGGGCAAGAGCGCGATCGCGCCGCGCCCCGGCCTCGTCGTCGCGGACCTGACGGACACCGATGGCTGGTTCGCCGACGCCTACGGCCTGCCGCCCGGCGGTTTCGTGCTGGTGCGCCCCGATGGCTACATCGCCACGATCGGCCAGGCGGGGGACGAGGCGGCGGTCGAGGCCTATCTCCCCCAGGTCGGCGTCTAGCCCAAGCAATCGGCCAGACCGTCGCGGCGCACCGCGCCCGAGGCCTTGCCGATCTTCTGGGTCCGCTTGGCCACGTACTTGCCCGGCTTGATCACCCGCCACTTCAGCGGGCTGGGCAGGATGGCCGCCAGCCGCGAGGCCTGGGCCTGGGTCAGCTTGTCGGCGTCGACGCCGAAATAGCGCTGCGAGGCGGCCTGGGCGCCATAGATGCCCGAGCCGAACTCGATGGAGTTCAGATAGACCTCCATGATCCGCTCCTTGCCCCACAGCAGCTCGATCAGCACCGTGAACCAGGCCTCCAGCCCCTTGCGGACATAGGAACGCCCCGGCCACAGGAAGACGTTCTTGGCCGTCTGCTGGCTGATGGTCGAGCCGCCCCGGATCTTCTTGCCGGCCTCGTTATTGGCATAGGCTTTCTGCAGGGCGTTGAAGTCGAAGCCGTGGTGCTCGCAGAACCTCGCGTCCTCGGCGGCGATCAGGGCGCGCGGCAGCGCCGGCGCGACCTTGTCGATCGGCCTCCAGCGGTGATCCAGTCCCCGCCCCTCGACGGCGCGGATGACCATCAGCGGCGTCACCGGCGGCGGGATGAAGCGATAGAGAATCACCGTCGCCACCGGCCCGGCCACCAGCACGATGAACAGAGCCAGCGCGATATTCCGCAACAGCCGCCGCACGAACGTCCCCCAAGAAGCGTAACCGAGAAGTCTACTTGTCTTGACCTTGCGGACGGATGCTAACCAGACGCATCGCCGCTGTCGCGCGGCATAAATGCACACGGGTTAAGGGAGCCTTCGATGGACGTGATCGACGCCGTCAACCGCCGCATGTCGGTGCGCGCCTTCAAGCCCGATCCGGTCGACGGGGCCCTGGTCCGCGAACTGCTGGAAGCCGCCGCCCGCGCGCCGTCCGGCGGCAACCTTCAGCCCTGGCGGGTGCAGGCCGTCGCGGGCGAGCCGCTGCAAAAGCTGAAGGCGACCATGCTGGCCCGCGTCGCCGCGCCCGACCCGACCGAATACGATGTCTATCCGGCCAATCTGTGGGAGCCGCTGCGGACGCGCCGCTTCCAGGTCGGCGAGGACATGTACGGCGCTCTGGGCATCCCGCGCGAGGACAAGATCCAGCGCCTGCAATGGTTCTCGACCAACGGCCAGGGCTTCGGCGCGCCCGTGCAGCTGTTCTTCTCGATCGACCGCCGCTGTGGCCCGCCGCAGTGGAGCGATGTCGGCATGCTGATGCAGACCTTCATGCTGCTGGCGGTCGAGCGGGGCCTGGACACCTGCCCGCAGGAGTTCTGGTCGCACTACAACAGGATCGTCGACGACCATGTCGGCCTGCCGGAAGGCCATATGCTGTTCTCCGGCATGGCCCTGGGCTATCGCGACGAAACCGCGCCGGTGAACACCTTCCGCTCGCGGCGCGCGCCGTTCGAGGAGTGGGCGGAGCTGAAGGGGTTCTAGCTCTTCTTCCGCTCTCCCCGGCGAAAGCCGGGGCCCAGATCCCAAAGCGCTGGGGTTGGTTGGAATAGCGCCGCGCCAATGGCGCCACCTCAGCGCTTTTCCATCTGGATCCCGGCTTTCGCCGGGAAGAGCGGGCTGAAAATCATCCCGCGAACTGGCGCGGGCCGCTCAGGTCCGGGATCTCCAGCACGCCGGCCTCGCCGCTCTCGTCGCCCCAGGCGAAGAACTTGCCGTCGGGGCTGGTCGAGAGGGCGCTGATCGAAGCGCCCTTCTCGGCCTTCAGGGTCTCGATGCGGCCGTTGCGCATGTGGGCGGCCCAGATCTTGCCGTTGTCCTGGGCGGCCAGGCAGACCGGCTGGGCGTCGATCCCCGCCACCCGGACGACCATCGAATCACGGGAGAAGCCGATCTCGGCGGCCTCCTTGCCCATCGGGCCGTTGGCGCCGGCGAACGGCCAGATGACCGCGCCCGAGGCGCCGGCCGTGGCCAGCAGGTTACCCTTGTCGAAGAAGGCCACGCTCTTGATCTTGGACGGGTAGCCGCCCATCCGCATGTCCTTGCCGTCCGACAGGCGCCAGCCGTGCAGCTGGTTCTCCTGCATCGACGAGATCAGGAACTTGCCGTCCGGGCTGAAGGCCACGGCGATATGGCTGCCGGCCCACTTCAACACGGTCGGCTTCTGGTCGGCGATACGGGCGTACCATAGCTGGGCGCCGCCATAGGTGGCGCTGGCCAGCCGGCGGCCCTTGGGCTCGAAGGCCAGGCCCGACACGGTCTTCTCGTGCGTGAAGGTCCGGGCGAAGGCCGGGTCGGCGGCGTCGCGGACGTGGACCTCCCTGCCGGCCGTGAAGGCGATCAGACCCGAGGCGGCGCTGGTCGCCACGTGCTCGATCCACCGGTTCTTCACCTCGGCGATCAGGGTGGCGACCACCTCGCCCCCCTCGATTCGGCTCCAGACCACCTTGCCGTCGTCGCCGCCGGTGACGACGCCGACGCCGCTGGGATGGACGGCCGCGGCCAGAACCGCTCCGCCCGTCGCGCCGCCATGGGCCTCGACCGTGACGAATCCCCCCTCGGTCTGGAGGCGGACAGTGCCGTCGCCCAGGGCGAACATGGCGCGGCCCGAGCGGTCGAACAGGGCTTCGGTGACGAAGGCGTCAAAAGAAAAGATCATGCGCGCCAGATAAGGCGCCGGCCCCTCGACGACCAGACTCTTTCAGAAAGCCCGCCGTTGCGGCGCATTTCGCGCCTCGGGCGAAGCGGCGCCCGCGAAGCTGCACGTTCGAACGGCGTTCGGTCAAAAAGAGTCGAAAAGGGGGTTGCTATTGCGATGCGTCGTCGGGCTTTACTTCCGCGCCCGTCTACGCCAGACGTGGCGAGGTAACGACATTTCAGGCGCGCCCGTGTCGGCGCGGCCTTCTGGGAGACAGTCAGGCTATGGCGGCTAAACTTGCTGGCGGCGGCGGTGGCCGTTATTCGCTGGGCCAGAATTCCGAAATCAACGTCACGCCCTTCGTGGACATCCTTCTGGTTCTGCTGATCATCTTCATGGTCGCCGTGCCGATGGCCGTGACCTCCATCAAGATCGACCTGCCCCCGGCGGTTCCGCCGCCCCCGAACGCTCCGAAGCCGAAGGAACCGGTCTTCATCTCGATCCAGAAGTCGGGCGCGATCTTCATCGCCGAGAAGCAAACCAGCCTCGACGGCCTGGAAGCCGATCTGAACGCCAAGTTCGCCGCGACCGGCCAAACCGGCCCGAAGGACGAGCAGCGCGTCATGATCCGCGCCGACGCCGACGTGCTGTACGCCGACTTCATGGGCGTGCTGAACCAACTCCAGACCTCGGGCTGGTTCAAGGTCGGCCTGATCAACGAAGACCTTCACTAGGCTCTTCGGCGACAGCCAAGAACACGAAGGCCCCGGAGCGCGAGCTCCGGGGCTTTTTGTTTGCTCCAAGCTCTACCTTGGCGCGATCCTTGCTTGTCCTTTCGCCGTCCCTTAACGGCGGAGCCCAGACGGATGACGACGATCGGCGGCGGCGCGCTCACTCAGCAGCTGTATCAGAAGCTTTTCGACAAGCTGGACACCGATACCGACCAGACCTTGAGCTTCGACGAGCTCAAGGCGGCGGACTCGGGTCGATCCGGCGATGCGTTCGCCACGATGATGCGGGGCCTGGACGCCGACCAGGACGGCAAGATCGGCCGGGCGGAAATAGCCGCCGCCCCTTCGGCGGGCGCCCTGGCGTCCAGTTCCGGCTCCGAGGCGGTGGCGAGCCTCTTCGCCCGCGCCGATATCGATGGCGACGGCAAGCTGTCCGACGACGAGATGGAGGCCGAGAAGGCCCTGCGCCGGGCCGACACCCTGGACAACGGCTTCCTGTCCGGCCCGGTGTTCCTGGCGCGCGACGCCGACGGCGACGGTTTGCACTCGCGGGACGAGATGGTCGCGGCGATGCCGCAGAGGCTGCCGGCGAGCGCGCTGCGGGTCGATGTCGAGCCCGCGCAATGGAGCCAGATCCGCTCCGGCCCCGATGGCGAGACCGTGGCGGCGCCCCCGGCCCGCACGGACGAGGACAGGCAGAAGCTCCTTGATCAGTTCGCCGCCGACCAGGCCGAGCGCGAGTCGGGCCCGGCCGGGACGATCAAGTATCTGACGCGCGAGATCGGCGGCCTGCGCGACAAGGCGGCGGCGGACTTCGCCGCCTCGCCGATGACGCAGACCCTGTCGAGCCGGCTCTTGGCCCAAATCCTGGGCGGCCTGGCCGCCTAGAAAGTCTAGGCCGCCGTCGCCTCGAAGCCCTTGCGCAGCTCGGCCTCGTCCAGGTCGCGGCCGATGAACACCATGCGGCTGTAGCGCTTGTCCTTGTCGGTCCATTCGCGCTGGAAGTCGCCTTCCAGGATCATGTGGACGGCCTGGAACACGAGACGCTTGTTCTCGCCCTTCACGTCGATGATGCCCTTGGCGCGCAGGATGTCGGGGCCGCGCTTGGCCAGCAGGTCGTTCAGCCAGGCGGTGATCTTCTGGCCGTCGACGGGCTTGTCCAGCGTCAGGGAGATCCCCTTGACGCCATCGTCGTGGATGGCGCTGGCGTGGCCGTGGTCATGGCCGTGGTGGTGATCATGACCGCAGTGTTCGTCATGGACGTGCCCATGGTCATGATGGTGGTGATCATGGCCGCAGTGCTCGTCGTGGACGTGACCGGCCTCGCCGTGGGCCGGGTTCAGGAACGACGGCTCCAGCTCGGTGATCCGTTCCAGGTCGAAGCTGTGCTTGCCCAGGATGGCGTCCAGCGGGACGTTCGAGCGCTGGGCGCGGTGGATCGGGGCTAGCGGGTTGATGCGGCGGATACGGGCCTCGACGTGGCGCAGATCGTCCTCCGACACCAGGTCGGTCTTGTTCAGCACGATCTGGTCGGCGAAGGCGATCTGCTCGACGGCCTCCTTGCTGTCGGAGAGGCGCAGCATGATGTGCTTGGCGTCGACCACGGCGGTGACCGAATCGAGGGCCGTGCGCGCCTTGACGTCGTCGTCGACGAAGAAGGTCTGGGCCACCGGGCCCGGATCGGCCAGGCCGGTCGTCTCGACGATGATGGCGTCGAAGCCGCCCTTCCTCTTCATCAGGCCCTGGAGGACGCGGATCAGGTCGCCGCGCACCGTGCAGCAGACGCAGCCGTTGTTCATCTCGAACACTTCCTCGTCGGCCCCGACCACCAGGTCGTTGTCGATGCCGACCTCGCCGAACTCGTTGACGATCACGGCGTAGCGCTTGCCGTGCTCCTCGGTGAGGATGCGGTTGAGCAGGGTGGTCTTGCCGGCGCCGAGATAGCCGGTCAGCACGGTGACGGGGATCTTGCCGGGAGCGGGAGCGGTCTGGGTCATGGCCGCTATTTAGGAGGCCGGGACGCGGAGCGAAAGCCGCTTACGTCTTGAAGAACGCAACGGCGAGGCCGACCAGGACCAGGGCCACGCCCAGGATGGTCTCCTCGTAGCGCTCGACCCATTGCAGGCCCAGGCGCTTGAAGCCGGCCAGGGACAGGCTGGTGAAGATCAGCATGCCGGCCGAGGTGGCGGCCAGCAGCACCGCGCTCAGCACCAGGAAGGCCTGCCAGCCGTGCTGCATCCCGGCCAGGTAATAAGGCAGGAAAGCCTCGCAGGGCGACAGGGTCAGCAGGGTGACCAGGGCGATGATCGCGGCGCGGTCGGAGGCGTAGACGCGTCTGCCCGCTTCCGGCAGCGCGTGGTTGTGACGCCCGCGCGCTATATAGAAGAGGCCCACGGCGACCATCAGGCCGCCGACGATCCAATGGAAAAAGCCGCCCAGCTTGGGCTCCAGCGCCAGGCCGGCGACCACCAGGCCCAGGCCGAGGGCGATCGTCAGGCCCACGTGGCCGAGGCCCGCCAGCAGGGTCACGCCCAGGGTTCGGCTCGTGGACCATTTCTGGGCGCGGCCGACCAGCACGAACGGCAGCCAGTGCGTCGGCAGAGCCGCATGCAGGAAGGCCACGGCGAAACCGGTCACGGCGATGGAGGTGAAAAAGGTCGAGTTCACGTCACGGCATATAGCGCGTTATAAAGTAACGTCCCAGGGGGCGTGTCCGCCTAATCGCACTTAAGCGCCGTGTCGTCGGATTCCGGCCCAACGGCGTTGACTCCCGCCCTTCTGGCTGTATAAGTCGCGCCCTCTTCGCCCGCCGGGTTTCCGAGCGGGCGTTCCCTATTTTGCGAACGCACGTTTTTAAGGCGCTAACCTATGTACGCGGTGATCAAAACCGGCGGCAAGCAGTACCGGGTTCAAGCCGGCGACCTGCTGGTTGTCGAAAAGCTCGAAGGTGAACCCGGCGCTGCCGTGGCCTTCGGTGAAGTCCTGATGCTTGGCGAAGGCGAGGCCGTGACGGTCGGCGCCCCTACCGTGGACGGCGCTGTCGTCTCCGGCACCCTGCTCGAAACCCGCAAGGGCGAGAAGGTGAAGATCTTCAAGAAGATCCGTCGCCAGGGCTATCGCCGCACCCGCGGTCACCGCCAGTTCGAATCCGTCGTGCGCGTCACGTCGGTCGTCGGCGCTGGCCTGGAAGCCAAGTGGGAAGGCGCTATCGACCTGACCCCGAAGGTCATCCTGAACGCCCGCGCCCGCGGCCTCGGCGACGCCGCCGTTCCCGCGACGATCCCGACCGGCTCGACCGAAGCGGCTCCGGCTGCTCCGAAGAAGGCCGCCAAGGCTCCGAAGGCTGTTGACGTCGCCGCCGAGCCGGCCGCCGAAGCCGCCCCGAAAAAGAAGGCCGCCCCTAAGAAGGCCGCCGCCACCACGGAGGAAGGCGAAGCCTAAGGGCGACGCCTTCTAAAGGTAGGAGAGCAAGATGGCTCACAAGAAATCAGGCGGCTCGTCCAGCAACGGTCGCGACTCAGAGTCGAAGCGCCTTGGCGTGAAGAAGTTCGGCGGCGAGAAGGTTCTCGCCGGCAACATCCTCGTGCGTCAACGCGGCACGAAGTTCTATCCGGGCACGAATGTCGGCATCGGCAAGGACCACACCCTCTTTGCCCTCGTGCAAGGCGCCGTGGGCTTCGTGACCAAGAAGCATAACCGTACGTACGTGACGGTGACCCCGGCCGCGCAACCGGCCGAGTAAGCACGAACCAGAGTTTCTTCGGATCGTGCTTCTCAAACAGAAGACGATCCGGACAGACGATCTCTAGCGGGGAGTCCGGAACGCCGGGCTCCCCGCTTTTGTTTTGTCTCGCCGCCATGAAATCGAAAGCTTCGCCATGGCGGCGTCACGGTCCCGGATCAAAGAGGGCCGGAAACTCTGGGAGGCGCCGATGTGCGTCATCGAAGAAAGACCCGTCATCGAGACCCAGCGGCTGACGCTGCGCGCGCCGGCCAAGGCCGACGTCGAGCGCGTGGCGGCCTTCTGCGTCGATCACGACGTCGCGCGCATGACCACCCGCATGCCCGCGCCCTATACCCGCGGCCACGCCGAGGATTTCGTGGCCCGCTGCGGAACCCAGGATCGGTCTCGCGACAACACCTTCGCCATCGAACTGGCCGACGAGGGCCTGATCGGCGTCATCGGCCTGTTCACCACGCCAGAGGATCGGGTCGAGCTGGGCTACTGGATCGGCCGCCCCTACTGGGGTCGCGGCTACGCCACCGAGGCCACGCGCGGCGCGCTGGACTGGGCGCGCTCGGCCTGGAGGAAGCGCTATGTCGTGGCCGGCCACTTCGCCGACAACGACGCCTCGGGCCGCGTGCTGGTCAAGGCCGGCTTCCTGTACACCGGCGTCGTCGAGCACAAGCCCTCGATCGCGCGCGGCGAACCGGCGGCGACGCGGATGATGGTGTGGCTGGCCTAGGGATCCAGAGAATCTGCTCCCCCTGTGGGGAAGGAGAAATCTTTAGCCGCCTTAAGCCGCCCGGTGCGTGTGGATCACCTTCTGCGGACCTTCGCGGAAACGCTTCTCGGCCGTGATGATCCGCTCGCACAACGCGTCCAGGTCCGACAGCAGCGAATAGGTCGCGTAGATGGGGATCTCCATCAGCGCCACCTGCGCGCGCGGCATGAACTCGGTGTACTTCTTCCACGAGATATGGGCGTCCCGCGCGCTCGTCGCGCGCTGGCCCAGCGGATTCCACAGGTCCAGGTCCATCAGCTCGTCGCGGCACTGCTTCATGACCGGCAGGGCGATGTAGAGGAACAGGAAGGTCGGGGTGGCGGCGCGGCCGAACTGCGGCTGCACCTGCAGGTGCCAGATCCGATAGGCCTCGAAGAAGCCGGCCTTGCGGACCGGATCCGGCGGCAGCCAGGTGGCCTGCTCGTTGATCAGTTCGTTGGCGGTGCTGGACCGCTTGACCAGTTCGTCGGCGGACGCGCCGGCCGGCATGGCCTTGGACAGGGCCGAAACCGGAATGGCCAGCTTACGGGCGACGTCGGTGAAGGCCACGTGCCTGCCGGCCATCGGCGTGAACTGGCCGAACGACGGCGCGCCGGGCATGCTGGCGCGCTTGGTGGCGGCGGTCTTGTGCATCAGCAGCTGTTCTTCACGCTGCTGTTCCGCCCGCAGGCGGTCGAATTCGATCTCGTGGGCGGCCTGTTCCTCGGCCGTCATCCACTTGGCGCGGCCGGGACCATAGGTGCGCTCGTAGCGATTCAGCAGGACCAGGCTGTGGTCGCCGGACGGCCTTAGGCCCACCTCGGCCAGGAACGTCTTGAACTCGCGCCACTGCGGCGCGACGCCGGTGCCCCGGGCGATCAAGATGTTGCGGTGAACCGACGCCTCGGCGCTATACTTACGGTGAAGGTCCTGCGTCGACAAATCGCGCAGATCCCTCGCCAGTATCGCCTTGCTGTCTTCTGCCGTAGCCAAAGGTCAGCCTCCAGTTCCGTCGCATGAAGCGCCGGTTACGCTGCCAAGACACTTTGTCGCACTTTGTGTTTTAACATTTCGTCACGATGACGAATAGCGGTCACGCTTTTCGACGCGGTCAAGCGTCACAGTTCGAAGAGCCGGTGTGGTGGGCCGGCGTGAGGGCCTTAGGCCCCTTTGGGCTCGACGCGCGGGACGCCTTGGGACTAAAGAGCGCCATGAAATTCTTGGACCAATGCAAGATCTACATCCGCTCGGGTAACGGCGGCGGCGGATCGGTGTCGTTCCGCCGCGAGAAGTACATCGAGTACGGCGGCCCGGACGGCGGCGACGGCGGTCGCGGCGGCGACGTGTGGATCGAGGCCGTCGAAGGCCTCAACACCCTGATCGACTATCGCTACCAGCAGCACTTCAAGGCCGGCACGGGCGTGCACGGCATGGGTCGCGCGCGCCACGGCGCCGCCGGCGACGACGTGCTGCTGAAGGTTCCCGTCGGCACCGAGATCCTCGAAGAGGACAAGGAGACCCTGATCGCCGACCTGGACCACGCGGGCGCGCGCCTGCTGCTGGCCAAGGGCGGCAACGGCGGCTGGGGCAACCTGCACTTCAAGGGTCCGGTCAACCAGGCGCCGAAATACGCCAACCCCGGCCAGGAAGGCGAGGAGCGCTGGATCTGGCTGCGGCTGAAGCTGATCGCCGACGTCGGCCTGGTCGGCCTGCCCAACGCCGGCAAGTCGACCTTCCTGGCGGCCGCCAGCGCCGCCAAGCCGAAGATCGCCGACTATCCCTTCACCACCCTGACCCCGAACCTCGGCGTCGTGGATCTGTCGAGCAGCGAACGCTTCGTGCTGGCCGACATCCCCGGCCTGATCGAGGGGGCGTCGGAAGGCGCGGGGTTGGGCACCCGCTTCCTGGGCCACGTCGAGCGTTCGGCCGTGCTGATCCACCTGATCGACGCCACCCAGGACGACATCGCCGGCGCCTGGACCACGATCCGGGGCGAGCTGGAGGCCTATGGCGACGAGCTGGCCGACAAGTCCGAGATCCTGGCGCTGAACAAGATCGACGCCCTCGACGAGGAAACCCTCGCCGAGAAGATCGCCGAGTTGGAAGCGGTCGCGGGCGTCAAGCCGCGCCTGGTGTCGGGCGTCTCGGGCCAGGGCGTCACCGAGCTTCTGCGCGCGGCCTATCGTCAGGTCCGCATCCGTCGCGGCGATCTCGAGGAAGAGATCGACGAGGACGAAGACCATATCGAGGAGACCCCCGGGGGCTGGACGCCGTGAGCCAGGCCGCCAGGGCGTTTTCCAACGCCCGCCGCATCGTGTTCAAGGTCGGCTCCGCCCTGCTGGTCGACGCCGAGACGGGCCGAGCCGACCGCGCCTGGCTGGAGGCGTTCTGCGCCGACGCGGCCGCCCTGCGCGACGCCGGCAGGCAGGTGCTGGTGGTCTCGTCGGGCGCGGTCGCCCTGGGCCGCCGTCGCCTGGGCCTGACCGGTCGAAAGACGACCCTGCCCGAGAAGCAGGCCGCCGCCGCCGCCGGCCAGTCCCTGCTGATGCGCGCCTGGGAGGAAGCCTTCGAACCGCATGGCGTCGGCGTCGCCCAGATCCTGCTGACCCGCGACGACACCGAGATGCGCCGCCGCTGGCTGAACGCTCGCGCCACCACCGAGACCCTGATGGGCCTGGGCGTCGTGCCGGTGGTCAACGAGAACGACACGGTCGTCACCGAGGAAATCCGCTACGGCGACAACGACCGCCTGGCCGCCCGCGTGGCCCAGATGGCCGGCGCCGACCTGCTGGTGCTGCTGTCGGACATCGACGGCCTCTACACCGCCGACCCGCGCAAGAACCCGAACGCCGCGCACATCCCGCTGGTCAGCGAGATCACGCCAGAGATCGCCGGCATGGCCGAGGGCGCGAACGCCGCGGCGGGGGTCGGCACCGGCGGCATGGCCACCAAGATCGCCGCCGCCCGCATCGCCCGCGCCGCCGGCTGCGCCACGCTCATTACGCTAGGCTCGCGCCCGCGTCCGCTGGCCGCCATCGCCGACGGCGAGAAGGCCACGCTGATCGAGGCCAACGCCTCGCCCGCCGCCGCCTACAAGGCCTGGATCGCCGGCTCGCTGGCCCCGCAGGGCTGGGTCACGGTCGACGCCGGCGCGGCTGCCGCCCTCGCCTCGGGCAAAAGCCTGCTTTCGGCCGGGGTCCGCGCCATCGAAGGCCCGTTCGAGAAGGGGGACGCCGTCCGCGTCCGCGACGAGACCGGCCGCGAGGTCGCGCGGGGCCTGGTCCGCTATGACAGCGCCGACGCCCACCGCATCGCCGGCCTGCGCTCTGACGCCATCGAGGCCGAACTCGGATTTACCGAAGGCCCGATGATCCACGCGGATGATCTGGCCGTAGCTAACTAGACCGCACGCACGAGTATCCCCATGGCCTACCGATCCCTCCGCGAATTCATCGATGTCCTGGAGGCCAAGGGCGAGCTGGTGCGCGTCACCGAGCCGGTCTCCAGCGTGCTGGAGATGACCGAGATCCAGACTCGCCTGCTGGCGACCGGCGGCCCGGCGGTGCTGTTCGAGCACGTGCTGCTGCCTGACGGCTCGCGCTCGTCGATGCCGGCTCTCGCCAACCTGTTTGGCACGGTCAAGCGCGTGGCCATGGGCGTGACCCTGGGCGGCGAGCCGCGCGAGACGGCCGGCGAGTTGCGCGAGGTCGGCGAACTGCTCGCCTTCCTGCGCCAGCCTGCTCCGCCCAAGGGGCTGAAGGACGCCCTGGACATGCTGCCCCTGGCCAAGACCGTGATGGCCATGCGGCCGGGCACGGTTAAGAAGGCTCCGGTGCAGGAGGTCGTCCTGACCGGCGACCAGATCGACCTGACCCGGCTGCCGGTCCAGACCTGCTGGCCGGGCGAGCCCGCGCCGCTGATCACCTGGCCGCTGGTCGTCACCAAGGGTCCGGGCAAGGATCGCGAGGACGACTTCAACCTCGGCATCTATCGCATGCAGGTGCTGGGCAAGGATCGCTGCATCATGCGCTGGCTGGCCCATCGCGGCGGCGCCCAGCACTACGCCCGCCACAAGAAGGCGGGAAACAAGGATCCCCTGCCCGCCTGCGCGGTGCTGGGCGCGGATCCCGGCACCATCCTGGCCGCCGTGACGCCGGTGCCCGACACCCTGTCGGAGTACCAGTTCGCCGGCCTGCTGCGCGGCGCCAAGGTCGACCTCGTACCGGCCAAGACCGTGCCGCTGATGGTGCCCGCCCACGCCGAGATCGTCATCGAGGGCCACGTCCTGCTCGACGACTACGAGGACGAAGGCCCCTACGGCGACCACACCGGCTACTACAACAGCGTCGAGAAGTTCCCGGTCTTCCAGGTCAGCGCGATCACCATGCGCAAGGACCCGATCTACCTGACCACCTTCACCGGCCGTCCGCCGGACGAGCCCTCGGTGCTGGGCGAGGCGCTGAACGAGGTGTTCATCCCGCTGATCCGCCAGCAGTTTCCCGAGATCGTCGACTTCTGGCTACCGCCGGAGGGCTGCAGCTACCGCATCGCCGTGGTCTCGATGAAGAAGGCCTATCCCGGCCACGCCAAGCGCGTGATGCTGGGTGTGTGGAGCTATCTGCGCCAGTTCATGTACACCAAGTGGGTGATCGTCGTGGACCACGACATCAACGCCCGCGACTGGAAGGACGTGATGTGGGCGATCAGCACCAAGATGGATCCCGCGCGGGACATTACGGTGATCGAGCACACGCCCATCGACTATCTGGACTTCGCCAGCCCCGAGAGCGGCCTCGGCTCCAAGATCGGCCTCGACGCCACAGACAAGTGGCCGCCCGAGACCAAGCGCGAATGGGGCCAGGAGATCCGCATGGATCAAGGCGTGGTCGACGCCGTCAGCGAGAAGTGGGCGCGGCTGGGTCTGCCTGGCGACGGCGCGCCGATCTGGAAAAAATAGGCCTAGCGTGTTATTACTTCGTTCTAACGGAGAAGATCATGTCCTCGGCTATCCGCAAGATCGGGAACTCGGCAGGCGTCATCCTGCCCAAGCCGGTGCTGGAGACCCTCGGCGCCAAGCTGGGCGATCGCATCGAGTTCGTGGCGGAGGACGGTCGTGTCTTCCTGTCGCCCGTAAAAGCCGATCCGCGCGAGGGCTGGGCTGAGGCAGCAAAGGCCATCGCCGCCGAGGGTCTGACCGAAGAAGAGCGGGAGTGGCTGGACGCTCCCCTGACTGACGACAAGGACTGGGTTTGGTAACGCGCGGCGACATTTGGCTGGTTCGGCTGGATCCAACCGTCGGCAGCGAAATTCGAAAGACCCGTCCGTGCGTCGTGGTGTCCCCCGACGGGCTGAACCATCTCCCCGTGCATATTGTAGTCCCCATGACGACGGGCAGCCGCCCATCGCCTTTCCGGCCGATGGTTGAGTTCGCCGGAAGAAGTGGCCTGCTGCTGCCCGATCAGATCAAGTCGGTTGATCGAGAGCGTATGCTCCGTAAGGTCGGCGTCCTGGAGCCACCCGTGCTTTCTGAACTCCTCGACGTTTTAAGGCGCGTGTTCGAAGACTGACCCTCTTCCAGCGCCACCGTCATCCTGCTGTCCGCGAGTCCCGTCATGTCCCAACCGCCGCCCGCCAAAGCCCCTTGGGATCAACCCTTCCTGCCGCCGGCCCCGCATTGGCAGGGCGCCAGCCAGGCGCTGATCCGCGACAAGGCCGATCCTTGGGTGACGGCGTTCGAGGCCGACGCCGAGCATGACTTCTCGCCCAACTACGCCGACACCCGCGCCTGGTTCGATCGCCTGGACAAGGCCAGCAAGCTGATCCGCGTCGAGGACTTCGGCGTCTCGCCGCAGGGCCGCGCGATCTTCGCGGTGATCGCCGGCAAGGACGGCGAGACGCTGGATCCGAAGAAGCCGCTGCTGCTGGTCCAGTGCGGCATCCACCCCGGCGAGATCGACGGCAAGGACGCCGGCATGATGCTGCTGCGGGACATGGCCTTTCACGGCAAGGACGCGCTTCTGGACAAGGTCAATCTGGTCCTGATCCCGATCCTGTCGGTCGACGGCCATGAGCGGGCCAGCGCCTATTCGCGCCCCAACCAGCGCGGGCCGCGCATCCAGGGCTGGCGCAACACGGCCGCCAACCAGAACCTCAACCGCGACTTCATGAAGCTGGACCAGCCGGAGATGCAGGCGCTGAAGCGTCTGCAGGCCAAGTACAAGGCCGATCTCTATGTCGACGTCCACGTGACCGACGGCCTGGACTACCAGTACGACGTCACCTACGGCTTCAACGGCGAGAACGGCGTCTGGAACCGCTCGCCGGCCATCGCCCAGTGGCTGGACGACGTGCTCAAGCCGGTCATGAACCGCAGCCTGGAGGCCGAGGGCCACATCCCGGGCGAGCTGGTGTTCGGCATAGACGACCAGGATCCCAAGGCCGGCTTCAACGACGGCGGCCTGGGTGAGCGCTTCTCCAACGGCTGGGGCGCGGCCGCCCACGTCCCGACCATCCTGATCGAGAACCACAGCCTCAAGCCCCACGCCCAACGTGTTCTCGGGACCTATGTCTTCATCGAGACGGCCCTGAAGCTGCTGGCCGACAAGGGAAGCGACCTGCGCGCGGCCATCGCCGCCGACAGCGCCCTGCGCCCCGCCGAGGTCCCGGCCAACTTCGTCTCCGATCCCAAGCCCGCCTACATGCGCGCCTTCAAGGGCATCAGGTACGAGACCTATGACAGTCCCGCCTCGGGCCGGAAGGAGATCCGCTGGCTGGGCGAGTCCGATCCCGAGATCTGGAACGTTCCATTCTACGGCTCCAAGCCTTCGCTGACCCTCGATCGGCCGGCGGCCTACTATGTGCCGAGCTACCGCGCCGACCTGATCGAGCGGCTGACGCTGCATGGCGTGACGCTGGAGCCCCTGACCGAGGACAAGACCCTCGAGGTCGAGATGATCCGCCTGGTCGATCCCAAGCTGGCCGACCGCGCCAATGAGGGCCACGTCCAGATCAGCGTCGACAAGATCGTCCCGGAGACCCGCGTCTGGACCTTCCCCAAGGGCTCGATCCGCATCCCCACGGACCAGCCGCTGGGCGACCTCGTGGTGCTGCTGCTGGAACCGCAGTCCAGCGAGAGCTTCTTCGCCTGGGGCATGGTCCCCGAGGTGCTGAGCCGCGTCGAATATATCGAGTCCTACGCCATCGCGCCGCTGGCCGAGAAGATGCTGGCCGCCGATCCCGCGCTCAAAGCCGAGTTCGAGGCCAAGCTGGCCGCCGAGCCAAGGTTCGCCGCCGATCCGGACGCGCGCCTGGCCTGGTTCTACGAGCGCACGCCCTTCTATGATGACCACTACCTGCTGTACCCGATCGCCCGCGAAGTCGCGCGATAGGCGGGTCGACTTGCCGACCATGGGCGGAAGGCCTCATATGGCGCCTTCGCCGAGCCTGTCCGCGCGAAGGCGCGGATAAACAGGCTCGGTTTATGTCAAAGAGCGTCATAACCGCCGAAACCGGGACCACTTTCGGCTATGACGCTCTGGCGGCGGATTCGTCACTAGGGCTTGAATACCGATGGATACGATTGCTTCGGGCCACGCCGCCGCGTTGTGGGCCGGCCTGCACCTTTTCCTGCTGCTGATCCTGTCGCTGCTGGTCGTGCGCCTGCGCCAGAAGCACAAGGTGGCCCTGGGCGACGAGGGCATCCCGGAGCTGGCCCGCGCCATCCGCGCCTTCGGCAACGCCACCGAATACGTGCCGACCGGCGTCGCGGCCCTGGCCGTGCTGGCCGTGGCCGGCGCCTCGCCGCTGGCCATCCACGTGGTCGGCTTCATCCTGTTCGCCGGCCGCGCGATCCACGCCTTCGGCCTGTCCACCAACGGCGGCGCCTCGATCGGGCGCTCTGTCGGCATGGTGGCGACCTGGCTGGCCTACATCTTCGCGGGCGTGGCCCTGCTGCTGTCGGCGATCGGGTAGCGGGCCGAACCCTCCTCCCCCGTTGCACCGGGGAGGCGATAAAGTCCATAAGACCGCATGGACGATAATCTGCTGCATGACGTGGTCGCCGCCGCGCGCAAGGCCGGGGCGGACGCCGCCGAAGCCGTCTTCGCCGAGCGCCAGTCGCTCTCCGTCTCGGTCCGCCTGGGCGAGCTGGAAGAGGTCGAGCGCGAAGAGGCCCGCGACCTTGGCCTGCGCGTCTTCATCGGTAGCCGCAGCGCCACCGTCTCCGGCTCCGACATCTCGGCCGAGGCGCGCGCCAAGCTGATCGAGCGCGCCGTCGCCATGGCCCGCCTGGCCCCGGAAGATCCCTATGCCAGCCTGGCGCAGCACGATCGCCTGGCCAAGGGTCCGTTCCCCGAGCTGGACCTGATCGACCCCTACGAGCCCACCGCCGAGACCCTGGAGACCCAGGCCCGTATCGCCGAGGCGCACGCCCGCGAGGTCAAGGGCGTGACCAATTCCGACGGCGGCTCGGCCACATGGTCGTCGTCGAAATGGGCGCTGGTGACCACCGCCGGCTTCCACGGGACCCATGCGGCCACCGGACACTCGATCTCGGCCTCGGCCATCGCCGGCGAGGGCGCGGGCATGGAGCGCGGCGGCGAGGGCCGCTCGGCCCGTCACTTCGGCGACCTGCCGGCCGCCGGCGACATCGGCATGGAGGCCGGCCGCCAGGCCGTGGCGCGCCTCAACCCGCGCAAGATCGCCTCGACGGTCGCGCCGGTGATCTTCGAAAACCGACTGGCGATGAGCCTGATCGGCCCCCTGCTGGGCGCGATCTCCGGCCCCTCGGTCGCGCGGGGCGCCTCGTTCCTGAAGGACAGGCTGGGCCAGCGGATCTTCGCCCAGGGCGTCAACCTGCTGGAAGACCCGCACCGCGCGCGCGGCCTGGGCTCGGCCCCGTTCGACGACGAGGGCGTGGCCACGCAGGCCCGCGCCCTGATCGACGACGGCGTGCTGACCACCTGGCTGCTCAACACCAGCTCGGCCAAGCAGCTGGGCCTCGTCACCACCGGCCACGCCTCGCGCGGCCTCGCGGGTCCCTCCAGCGTCTCGACCCACAATCTGACCCTCCAGCCGGGCGCGCGGGATCTGGAGGGCCTGATGAAGGACGCCGGGACCGGCCTGCTGGTGACCTCGATGTTCGGCCCCTCGCTGAACGGCAATACCGGCGACTGGTCGGTGGGCTGCTCGGGCGTCTGGTTCGAGAACGGCGAGAGCACCGGCCCAGTCACCGAGATCACCGTGGCCGGCAACCTGATCGACATCTACGCCCGCCTCGTGCCTGGCTCGGATCTGCAGTTCCGCGGCGCCAGCAACAGTCCGTCGATCCTGGTCGACGCGCTGGCGATCGCGGGCAAATGAACGACCTGGACCTGATCCTCCGAGCCGCCAGGGAGGCCGGCGAGCTGGCGCTCTCAGCGCGCGAGGGCGGTCTGAAGATCTGGTCCAAGGAGGGCGGCTCGCCGGTCACCGACGCGGACCTCGCCGTCGACACCCTGCTGAAGACCGGCCTCGGCGCCGAACGCCCGGGTTACGGCTGGCTGTCGGAGGAGACGGCCGACGATCCGGCCCGCCTGACCACCACCCGACAATTCGTCGTCGACCCGATCGACGGCACGGCCGCCTTCATGAGGGGCAAGCCGTGGTTCGCGGTGTCGATCGCCGTGGTCGAGAACGGCCAGCCCGTGGCCGGCGTCGTCCACGCTCCGGCCCTGAATGAAACCTATGCCGCCACGGTCGATGGTCCGGCGACCCTAAACGGCGTGATCATCGAACCCAGCGCCACCCAGCGCCTGGAAGGCTCGGCCATGCTCGGCGACGCCAAGATGTTCGCCCACCCGGCCTGGCGCGAGCCCTGGCCGGACATGCGCATCGAGAGCCGCAACTCGATCGCGTACCGCATGTGCCTGGTCGCCGCCGGGACCTTCGACGCGGCCATCGCCCTGTCGCCCAAGAGCGAATGGGACGTCGCCGCCGCCGATCTGATCTGCCGCCGCGCCGGCGCGTGGCTCAGCGACCACAAGGGCCGGGATTTCGCCTATAATCGCCCCGTTCCGCTGGTTCCGAGCCTGGTTTGCGCCAATCGGACGCTTGCGCCATTGATCCTGTCGCGCGTCGGGCATATCGAGCTGCCATAAAACCAATTCCTCGCAGGAACTTGCTCCAATGCCCGATAAGCAGCTTCTTCATATCGTCATTGGCGGCGAACTCTCGGACGTGGCTGGTGTCGAATTCCGCGACCTGTCCAAGGTCGAGTTCGTCGGCGCCTATCCCAGCTACGAAGACGCCCACAAGGCCTGGAAGGCCAAGGCCCAGGCGACCGTGGACAACGCCCACGCCCGCTATTTCATCATCCACGCCCACAAGCTGCTGGATCCGAGCGAGGGCTAAGGCCGCGCGTCTCCTCCCCCTCTGGGGGAGGTGGCCCGCAGGGCCGGAGGGGGCAGCGCGGCAGAGGCCGGTTAAGCCCCCTCAGTCGCTCCGCGACAGCTCCCCCAGAGGGGGAGCATCTACTCCCGCCGCAGAATCCTGTCCGTCAGCACCTTCCCCAGCATCCCCGCCCGGAAGGTCTTCTTCATCGCGACGGGATCGTAGTCGTCGCTCTCGACCCATTCGCTGAACGTCAGCCCCTTGGGTTCGCCCCGCTCGAGATACTGCTCGAACACGTAGTCCAGCACGCCGGTGTTGCCGTGCTTGATGTGCAGGTAGCGCGGCCCCAGCTGCTTCATCGCCTCGCGGATCGGCAGGCCCAGGCGGTAGTGGGCGTAGAACACGCTCATGATCCCCGCCCGGTCCGCGCCCGACTTGCAGTGCATTAGGGCCGGATATTCGATCGTCTCGAACAGTTCCTTCGCCCCGCGCACCCGCTCGCGGATGGGAACCTCGCGCGAGGTGATGGTGAAGTCGACGAAGTTCAGGCCCAGGCGCTGGCAGGCGTCCTTCTCCAGCGCATAGAAGCTGCCGTCGAAGCCGCCGCGCAGGTTCACGATCGTCTTGATGCCCTGCTTCTTCCACCAGGCCAGCTGGAACGGCCACGGCTGGTTGGCGCGCACCAGCTCGGGGCTGATCCAGTGGGCGTTCGAAAAGCCCAGGCGCAGATAGGCGTGGTCGTTCCACAGATAGTGGAGATAGGTCTTGAACCGGCCCCAGGGCGTGGCGAGGTCGAACTTGGCCAAGGCGGCGCGATCCTTCGGAAATTCCGAGCCTAGGTAAGGGTATCGGCCCCGAAAGGCAAAAGCCGCCCTCATGGCGTCGCTTTTCGTGGGCAGTGCGTCCGCCACGTCCTTGACAGCTCCGCCCACAAATCCGACCCCTCCGCCATGACCTCACCGGATGCTCAGCCCTCGAACCGCGCCCTGATGGGCCGGATGTGGCGCGAGTTCCTGAAACCCCGCTGGAAGGGCCTGGCGGTTTCGGTCGTCAGCGCCGCGATCGTGGCCGCGCTTTCGGTCAAGCTGGCCAAGATCATCGAACCGGCTATCGATCAGCTGATCACCCATCCGCGCGCCGGCGCGATCTGGACCATCCCGCTGACCATCGCCGGCCTGGCCCTGGCGCGCGGCGTGTTCCAGGTGATCCAGGCCAATGTCATCAACCGCATCGGCAACGGCGTGGTCGGCGACATGCAGGTGCGCCTGTTCGGCCGCCTGGTGCGCTCGGACCTGCAGCGGCTGCGCGGCGCCCACTCCGGCTCGTACGTGGCCTCGGTGCTGTACGACGCCGGCCTGATCCGCGAGGCGGCGACCACCGGCGTGGTCAACTATGTCCGAGAAGCCCTGACCGTGGTCGGCGCGCTGCTGGCGATGTTCAGCCTGGAGCCGATCCTGGCCGCCGGCGTGCTGGTCGTCGCGCCGCTGGCCAGCCTGATCATCCGGAGCTTCTCGAAGCGCACCACCAAGGCCGCCAAGGGCGCCATGGGCGAGACCTCCAACCTCTCGACCGCGATCATGGAGAGCCTGGACGGGGTCAAGATCGTCAAGATGGAGAACCGCGAGGCCTATGAGGAGGCGCGGGTCGCCGCCGTGGTCGCGCGTCGCCAGCGCCACCTGATGAAAGGCAGCAACGCCCGCGCCATGGCCGCCCCGGCCACCGAGACCTTCACCACCTTCATCGTGGCCGTGGTCTTCGCCTATGCGGGCTGGCGGGCGACGACCGGCGCGCTGACCCTCGGCCCTTTCGCCCTGGCGCCGCTGACGGCCGGGGTGTTCTTCGCCTTCATAACCAGCCTCTTGATGGCCGCCCAGTCGCTGCGCCAGGTGGCCAACCTGCAGACCGTGTTCGCCGAGGGGCTGACCGCCGGCCGCCGCCTGTTCGCCGCCCTCGACGTCGCCCCGGCCATCGTCGATCCCGCCGACGCCAAGACCCTGCCGGCCGGCGACAGCGCCATCGCCTTCGACCACGTCAGCTTCGCCTATGGCGAGGACGCCCCGGCCTTGTCGGACGTCTCGATCACCGCGCGGAAGGGTGAGACCGTGGCCCTGGTCGGCCCCTCGGGCGGCGGCAAGAGCTCGATCCTCAACCTGATCCCGCGCTTCTACGACGTGACGGCGGGCGCGGTGACCATCGACGGCCACGACGTCCGGTCGGTGACCCTGGCCTCCTTGCGCGACCGCATAGCCCTGGTCACCCAGGAGCCGTTCCTGTTCGATGACAGCATCCGCGCCAACATCGCCTATGCCCGCCCCGGCGCCAGCCAGCTGGAGATCGAGGCCGCCGCGCGCCAGGCCGCCGCTCACGACTTCATCCTGGAGCTGCCCGAGGGCTACGACACCGTCGTCGGCGAGGCCGGGGCGCGGCTGTCGGGCGGTCAGCGCCAGCGCATCGCCATCGCCCGCGCCTTCCTCAAGGACGCCCCGATCCTGCTGCTGGACGAGGCCACCAGCGCGCTCGACACCGAGAGCGAGGCCCAGGTCCAGGCGGCGCTGGAGCGGCTGATGGCCGGCCGCACCACGATCCTGATCGCCCACCGCCTGTCGACCGTGAAGAACGCCGACCGCCTCTACGTCATCGAGAAGGGGCGTGTCGTCGAGACCGGGACCCACGCCGAGCTGGTCCGCGCCGGCGGTCTGTACGCGCGCCTCGCCAAGGCTCAGGACCTCGACCACGCTTCGGAGGCCCCCGCCCTGGAGAAGGACGCTTGAGACCTCTGCGTTCGCCGTTCGTGATCTGGCTCCTGTCCTCGCTGTTCGCCGGCTATTCCAAGCTGGTCTACGCCACCTTGCGGATGACCGAGGAGGGCCGCGAGCAGGCCGAGGCGGTCTGGGCGCAAGGCCGCGAGACCGGCGTCGGCGCGATCCTGTGCTTCTGGCACTCGCGCATCCCGATGTCGCCGCTCAGCTGGCCGCAGGCGCCCGCCCAGCGCCAGGACATGCGCGCCCTGATCTCGCGCTCCAACGACGGCGAGTTCATCGCCCGCACGGTCGAGAAACTGGGCTTCCCGGCCATTCGCGGCTCGTCGGCCAAGAAGACCGACCTGGCCAAGAACAAGAACGGCGAGCAGGCCTTCCGCGACATGGTCCAGTGGGTCCGGGGCGGCGGCGGGATCGCCATCACCCCCGACGGCCCGCGCGGCCCGGCCGAGCACATGGAGAAGGGCACGCCCTCCCTGGCCCGCGTCACCGGCGCGCCGGTGATCTTCGTGGGTCTGGCCGCGAAGCCCTGCCTCCGCCTGGGCTCGTGGGACCAGACCGTGATTCCCCTGCCCTTCGCCAAGGCCGCCATGGTCTGGGACGGCCCGACCCGCGCCGGGCGCGCCGACGATGTCGACCAGTTGGTCGAAAGCTGGGCCGCGCGCCTCTCGGCCGTCACCCGCCGCGCCGAACATTTGGTGCAAGATTGATCCGGCTCGTCCTTGGTGGGATGTAGGACCCATGCCGCACGATCACTCCGGACACACCCACGACCACGGTCATGATCATGATCACCACGATCATGCGCACGCTCACGGTCATGGGCACGACCATGGGCATCATGGGCACAGCCACGCGCCGAAGGATTTCGGCCGCGCCTTCGCGATCGGCACGGCGCTGAATCTGGGCTTCGTGCTGGTCGAGGCCGGCGCCGGCCTGATCACCCATTCGCTGGCCCTGCTGGCCGACGCCGGCCACAACCTGTCGGACGTGCTGGGCCTGCTGCTGGCCTGGGGCGCGGCGGTGCTGGCCAAGCGCGCGCCCAGCGCCCGCCGCACCTACGGCCTGCGCAAGGGCACCATCCTGGCCTCGCTGGGCAACGCCGCCCTGCTGCTGCTGGCTGTCGGCGCGATCGCCTGGGAGGCCATCCGCCGCTTCGCCACGCCCGAGCCGATCCAGACCGGCCCGGTGATGATCGTCGCCGCCATCGGCATCGTCATCAACACCGCCACGGCCCTGATGTTCATGAAGGGGAGCAAGGACGACCTGAACGTCCGCGGCGCCTTCCTGCACATGGCCGCCGACGCCGGCGTCTCGGCCGGGGTGGTGGTCGCGGCCTTCGCCATGGGCCTGACCGGCTGGCTGTGGCTGGACCCCGTGGTCAGCCTGGCCATCGTCGCGGTCATCGTGCTGGGCACCTGGGGCCTGCTGCGCGACTCGCTGGACATGGCCCTGGACGCCGCGCCGCGCGGGATCGACACCGGCAAGGTCCGCGCCTGGCTGGCCGCGCGCCCCGGCGTCAGCGAGGTTCACGACCTGCACATCTGGGCGATGAGCACGACGGAGACGGCTCTCACGGCTCACGTTGTCCGTCCCCTGGACGGCGGCGACCACGACCAGTTCCTGCACGATGCGTGCGCGGAGCTGTCCCGCCAGTTCAAGATCGGCCACGTGACCATCCAGGTCGAGTCCAGCGCCGGCGCCCACGCCTGCGCCCTGGCGCCTGCCGATGTCGTTTAGGGGCGTGGTGTGATCCGGCCCTCCGCCCTGGCGCTCTACCGAGCCGCCACGGGCCTTCTCGAACCGCTCGCGCCCTCGCTGCTGGCCAGCCGGGCGCGCAAGGGCAAGGAGGATCCGGCGCGGATCGCCGAGCGCCTTGCCAAGGCCCCGACCCCGCGTCCCGAAGGTCCGTTGGTCTGGCTGCACGGCGCCAGCGTCGGCGAGAGCCTGTCGATCCTGCCGCTCGTCGAACGCCTGCGCGCCGAGCGGCCCGAGGTCGCGGTCCTGGTCACCTCGGGCACCACCACCTCGGCCGCCCTGCTGGCCAGGCGCCTGCCGCCCGGCGCGATCCATCAATACGTCCCGATCGACGCCCCCGGCGCGGCGCGGCGGTTCATCGCCCGCTGGAAGCCCAGCCTCGCGATCTTCGTCGAGAGCGAGCTGTGGCCGAACCTGCTGCTGGAGGCCAAGGCCGCCGGGACGCGTCTGGCCCTGGTCTCGGCCAAGCTGTCCGACCGCAGCTTCGCCAGCTGGCAAAGGCGTCCCGACGCCGCCCGCCTGTTGCTGTCGAACTTCGACCTGATCCTGGCCCAGGACGCGCGCGCCCACGAACGCTTCGAGATCCTGGGCGGCCAGGTCGCCGGCGAGGCCGACCTGAAGTTCGGCGCCGCGCCGCTGCCGGCGGACGAGGCCACCCTGGTCGCCGAACGCGCCCGCTTCCCGCGTCCGCCCCTGCTGATCGCCAGCACCCATCCGGGCGAGGATGAGATCGCGCTGGACGCCATCGCCGCTTTGCCCGACAGGCCGCCCGTCGTCCTGGCCCCACGCCACGTCGAGCGTGGTCCGGCGATCGTCGCGTTGGCCAAGGCCCGGGGCTTCACCGCCAGCCTGCGCGGTCATCCCAGCGACACCGCCGACATCCTCGTCGCCGACACCCTGGGCGAGATGGGCCTGTGGTTCCGCCTGGCCGAAACCTCGGTCATCGCCGGCAGCCTGGTCCCCGACATCGGCGGCCACAACCCGCTGGAGGCCGCGCGGCTGGGCTGCCCGGCCATCAGCGGCCCGTTCGTCGACAACTGGACCTCGGCCTTCGCGGGCCTGGACGCGGCCCGCGGCGTGGTCATGACCTCGCCGGAAGCCTTAAGCGACGCGATCGCCGCCGACCTCGCCGATCCTATCGCCGCCCAGGCCCGCGCCGCCCGCGCCCGCGCCTTCGTCGACGCCCGCGACGCCGAGGCCCGCGCCGGCCTTTCCCGCATCCTCGAGCTGGTCCCCAAGATAGCCTCATGAAACTCGGCACGCCCCGCTGGTGGTATGTGAAGAGCGGCGGCCCCGCCCCGCTGACCCGCGCCCTGCTGACCCCGCTGTCGTGGATCTGGGCCGACGCCACCCGTCGCCGCATCGCCCGCACCACGCCCGCCATCGTCGGCGCGCCGGTGATCTGCGTCGGCAACGTCACCATGGGCGGGGCGGGCAAGACGCCGATCGTCCGCGAGCTGCTGCTGATCCTGACCCGCCGGGGCGTCGCGGCCCACGGCCTGTCGCGCGGTTATGGTGGCAAGTCCAAGGGTCCGACCCGCGTCGACACGGCGCGCCACACGGCCAGGGACGTCGGCGACGAGCCGCTGATGCTGGCCCAGGACTTTCCGATGTGGGTGGCGGTCGACCGCGTCGCCGGCGCCAAGGCGGCGGTGCGCTGCGGGGCCCAGGCCATCGTCATGGACGACGGCCACCAGAACCCGACCGTCAAGAAGGCCCTGTCCCTGGTCGTGGTCGACGGCGAGACGCGCGGCGGCGAGTGGCCGTTCGGCGACGGCCGCGTCTTCCCCGCCGGCCCGATGCGCGAACCGCTGAAGGTGGGGCTGTCGCGCGCCGACGCGGTGATCGTGCTGCTGCCGATCGACGTGGCCCAGCCCGACTTCGACCTGCTGGTCCAGTTCGGCGACATGCCGGTGCTGGTGGCCCGCCTGGAAGCCGCCGCCCCCGTGCCCAAGGGCCCGCAGGTCGGCTTCGCCGGCATCGGCAAGCCCTGGAAGGTCGAGAAGGCCCTGACCGCCGCCGGCTGCCAGCTGGTCGACTTCGCCCCGTTCCCCGACCACGGCGAGTACGACGAGGCGACGCTGAAGATGCTGGAGAGCCGCGCCCAGGCTTATGGCGCGGGCCTGGTGACCACCGAGAAGGACTGGGTCCGCCTGCCGGCCAAGTGGCGCGAGAAGATCACGCCCTGGCCGGTCCGCGCCCGCTTCGACGACGAGGCCGCCGTCGAGGACCTGCTGGCGAAGGCGGGCTTGTAGCCTACTTGTAGACCACCCCGCCCTTGATCACCGACGTCACGTGCCGCAGCACCGTCACGTCGCTCAGGGGGTCGCCCTTCACCGCGATCAGGTCCGCCGCCTTGCCGGGGGCCAGGCTGCCGATTTCGCTGCTCAGCGAGAAATGGTCGGCCGCGTTGACCGTCGCGGTCTGGATGGCTTCCAGCGGCGTCAGACCCGCCTTGACCAGCAGGGCGAACTCGCCGGCGTTGTCGCCGTGGGCGCTGACGCCGGTGTCGGTGCCGAACGCGATCTTGACCCCGCCCTCATGCGCCCGCTTGGCCATGGCCAGCATTTTCGGGCCGGCCTCCAGGGCCTTGGCCGTCTGGTTGGGCGTGAGGAAGTTGTTCGGGCTAGAGGCGATCCGATAGACGAAGTCGCCGGCCATCAGGGTCGGCACCAGATAGGCGCCGTTCTTCTTGAACAGGGCGATGCTGTCGCCGTCCAGATAGGTGCCGTGCTCGATCGAGTCGCCGCCGGCCCGCAGGAAGCTGTTGACGCCGTCGACGCCGTGGGCGTGGGCGGTGACCCTGCGGCCCATACGGTGGGCGGCGTCGACGATGGCCTTCAGCTCGTCGTCGGAGAACTGCTGCGAGAGGCCCGCGGCGGTGTTGGAGAGAACGCCCCCCGTGGCGGTGATCTTGATGATGTCGGCGCCCAGCCAGACCTGCTCGCGCGTGGCGCGGCGGCAGTCGTCGGCGCCCGAGCACACCGAGGTCGGCCGCAGCACGTGCATGACCTCCTCGCTATAGCCGTTGACGTCGGCGTGGCCGCCGTGGATCGACACGGCCGAGCCGGCGGCGATGATCCGGGGACCGGCCACGTCGCCGCGCCTGATCCCGTCGCGCAGGGCGAAGATCGCCTTGTTGTCGGCCCCGAGGTCCGCGACCGTGGTGAAGCCGGCCATCAGCGTCTTGCGCGCGAAGCCGGCCCCGACCATGGCCTCGTCGGCGGGCCCGCGCGTCACCGCGTTGAGGCGCGAATTGGGGCTCTGCTCGTGGGTCAGGTGGACGTGGCTGTCGATCAGCCCCGGCAGGACGAAGCTGTCCTTCAGGTCGACGACCTTGCCGCCGGGCTCGGCGACATAGCCATCGACGATCCTGGTGACCTTGCCGTTCTCCAGCACCAGGGTCTTGGCCGTCTCGACCTTGCCGGTGGCCGGGTCGGCCAGCAGCTTGCCGGCCTGGACAAAGACGGTTTCGGCGCGGGCGACGCCGGAGAGCGCCCCGGCCAGAGCCCCAGCCAAAGCAAAGGCGCAGACGCCCGTCAGCAGTTTCTTCATCGGTCGCTAGGCCCCCGCCTTCTGCGCGAACGACCAGGCCCCCTTGGCCAGGATCGGCACGCGCGCCTCCATCAGCTGCGCATGGGCGCTGGCGGCGGTGCCGTCACGGACGCGGCCGACGATGCCCTGGCAGATGCCGGCCAGTCTGAAGAGGTTGTAGCTGAAATACCAGTCCAGCTCGGGCAGGCCGTCGCGGCCGGTGGCCTTGCAGTAGCGCTCGACCGCCTCGGGAATGGTCGGGATGCCGTAGGCCGTCAGGTCCTCGACGCCGGAAAGGCCGCCGCGCTGGTCGGACGGCATCACCCAGTTCATCAGGAAATAGCTGAAATCGGCCAGGGGGTTGCCCAGGGTCGACAGCTCCCAGTCCAGCACGGCGATGACGCGCGGCTCGGTGGGATGCAGGATCATGTTGTCGAGGCGGTAGTCGCCATGGACGATCGAGGTCTTGTCGTCGACCGGGCAGCTCTTGGGCAGCCAGTCGATCAGCTGGTCCATCTCGTCGATCTTGGTCGTCTCGCTGGCCCGGTACTGCTTGGTCCAGCGGTCGATCTGGCGGGCGAAATAGTTACCGGGCTTGCCGTAGTCGGCCAGGCCGACGGCGGCGTAGTCGACATTGTGCAAGGCGGCCAGGGTGTCGATCTGGGCCTCGTAGATCGCCCGGCGCTCAGCGGGCTGGTAGTCGGGCAGGGTTCCGTCCCACAGGATCCGGCCCTCGACGTTCTCCATCACGTAGAAGATCGTGCCGATGACGTCCTCGTCCATGCACAGGGCATAGGCCTTGGCGACGGGGAAGTCGGCCTTGTTCAGGCCCGAGATCACCTTGTATTCGCGGTCGACGGCGTGGGCGCTGGGCAGCAGCTTGCCCGGCGGCTTGCGGCGCAGGACGTATTTCTTGCCCGGCGTGACCAGCTGGTAGGTCGGGTTCGACTGGCCGCCCTTGAACTGGCGGACCTCCAGAGGACCGGCATAGCCCTCGACGTTCGCTTCCAGCCAGGCGGCCAGCCTGGCCTCATCGATCGCGTGGCGCGGGTCGACCGGCTTGGTGCCCGAGTTCAGGTCCTGGGCGGACTGTTCGGCGGCTTCGGCCATGGCGGTTCTCCCCAACGCTTGTTTGAACGGGGAGTTTAGAGGGTGAAGCGCGGGGCGCAAGCCTAGTGCTGCTTAAGCGCCCGCCAGCCGATGTCGCGGCGATAGAAGCCGCCTTCCAGCGAGATCGTCCCCAACGCCGCATAGGCCACGTCGCGGGCCTCGCTCAGGGTCGCGCCCAGAGCGCAGACGTTCAGCACCCGACCGCCCGAGGCCCGCAGGCTCCCTTCGGCGTCGCGGGTCGTGCCGGCGTGGAAGACCACGGCCTCGTCGCCGAAGTCCCCCTCGGCGCCCTGGATCAGGCCGCCGGTCTTGGGGGCGTCGGGATAGCCCTCGGCGGCCAGGACCACGCAGATCGCCGCCTCATCGCGCCACTTCGGCGGCTCGGCCTGAGCCAGCTCGCCCTTGGCCGCGGCCAGCAGGATCGGGACGATGTCGCTGTCCAGGCGCAGCATCAGGGTCTGACACTCGGGGTCGCCGAAGCGGGCGTTGTATTCCACGAGCTTCGGACCCGCGGGCGTCAGCATCAGGCCGGCATAGAGCACGCCGACATACGGATTGCCCTCGGCGGCCATGCCCTCGACGGTCGGCACGATCAGCTCGCGCCAGGCCTGGTCGATCAGGGCGTCGGTCAGGACGGGCGGCGGGGAATAGGTGCCCATGCCGCCGGTGTTGGGGCCTTCGTCGCCGTCGTAGGCGCGCTTGTGGTCCTGGGCCGCGCCGAAGAAGACCGAAGTCTCGCCATCGCAGATCGCGAACAGCGAGGCCTCCTCGCCGTGCATGAATTCCTCGATCACCACCCGCGCGCCGGCCGAGCCGAAGCGGCCGCCCAGCATGTCGAGCACGGCGGCGTCGGCCTGATCCCTCGTCGCGGCGATGACCACGCCCTTGCCGGCCGCCAGGCCGTCGGCCTTGATCACGAACGGCGCCTCCAGCGTGTCGAGGAAGGCGCCGGCCGAGGCCGCGTCCTCGAACACGCCATAGGCCGCCGTCGGCAGGCCATGGCGCTGGCAGAAGTCCTTGGTGAAGGCCTTGGAGGTCTCCAGCTGGGCCGCGCGCTGGCTGGCGCCGAAGCAGGGGATGCCGACCCCGGCCAGCTTGTCGGCCAGGCCGACCTCCAGCGCCGATTCCGGGCCGACCACCACGAGGTCCGCGCCGATCTCCCGGGCCAGAGCCACCAGGCCGTCGGCGTCGGTCGCCTTGACGTTCCGCAGCTCGGCGACGGCTGCGACGCCAGGGTTGCCCGGGGCGGCGACGAGGCGGCCGCACAGCGGCGACTGGGCGATCTTCCAGGCCAGGGCGTGCTCGCGCCCGCCGGACCCGACGAGGAGGATGGTCAGCTTTTCCATGAGCGCGGGGTGTGGCGCGCGCGGCCCGGCGGGTCAAGGCCGAACGGCGCGCGCCTCGCGCTCAGGCATAGTCGCGGAAATCGGCGTCGGCCTCGTCCGGTCCGCCCTGGGTCAGATCCAGGGCGAAGCCGGCGACGCGGGCCTGCTGGGTCGCGACCGCGCGGGCCGGGGCCTTGCGGGCCGGCGCGGCCGGACGCTTGACGGCGGCGCGGACCGGCGCCCGGCGCCCGCGCTCTTCGTCGCCCGTGCGGAAGTAGGCGATCGAGGCCTGCAGTTCATCGGCCTGGGCGGCGAGCTCTTCCGAGGTGGCCGACATCTCTTCGGACGCGCTGGCGTTCTGCTGGGTGACCTTGTCCAGTTGCTGGATGGCCTCGTTGATCTGGGAGGAGCCGATGTCCTGCTCGCGGCAGGCGGCGCTGATCTCGGCGACCAGCTCGGCCGTCTTGCGGATGTTCGGCACCAGGCTGGTCAGCATCTCGCCGGCCGACTGGGCGGCCTTGACGGTGTCGGACGACACGGCGCTGATCTCGGAGGCCGCCGTCTGGCTGCGTTCGGCCAGCTTGCGCACTTCCGAGGCGACGACCGCGAAGCCACGGCCATGCTCGCCGGCCCGGGCGGCTTCCACCGCCGCGTTCAGGGCCAGCAGGTCGGTCTGGCGGGCGATCTCCTGCACGATGGTGATCTTCTCGGCGATCGTCTGCATGGCGTCGACGGCCTTGCTGACGGCGGCGCCCGAAGTCTCCGCGTCGATCGCCGACTGGCGGGCGATCTTCTCGGTCTGGGTGGCGTTGTCGGCGTTCTGCTTGATGTTGGCGGCCATTTCTTCCATCGAGGCCGAGGCCTGCTCGGCGGCGGAAGCCTGCTCGGTGGCGCCCTGGCTCATCTGCTCAGAGGTCGCCGACAGCTCCTGGCTGCCGGCCGAGACGTTCTCCGAGGCCGTGATCGCGTCGCCGACCACGCCGCGCAGGCGCGCGATCATCCGTTCCAGCGCCAGGCCCATGATGTCCTTGTCCGACAGCGGCTTGACCTGGACGGTGAGATCGCCGTCGGCGACCTTGTCGGCGACATCCGCGCTCTGGCGCAGATTGACGACCATGCCGCGCAGAGAATGGCCCATGACGTCCCTGTCCGACAGCGGCTTGACCTCGACCGACAGGTCGCCGGAGGCTACCTTGTCGGCGAGCGCGGCCGTGGCGCGCAGATTAACGGTCATCCGGTTGATGGTCTCGACCAGGTCCTTGATCTCGTCATTGGCCTTGACGGTCACGTTCTGATCGAGGTCGCCGAGGGCCACCGCCTTGGCCAGGCCATCGATCTTCCCAAAGCCCTGCGCGATGGTGCGGCCGATCCAGATGGCGGCGCCGGCGCCGATCAGGATGGATGCGAGAACCAGCACGATCAGGGCGTTGCGCGACGTCGCATAGGCGTGCTCGCTAGCGGTCACCGATGCCCGCAAGCGCGCCTCCTGAGACTCGACCAGATCATCGACCGCCTGGGTGATATTGTTGGTGATCTTACGTTGGGAGGTGCTCATTTGCTCCAGAGCGCGGTCGCGATGTCCGCCCAGGATATCGCTGCGCAAGGTCTCGTCGCTTTCGGCGTAGAGAGTCCAGCCCCGCGCCAAGGCCTCCCATTTGGCCTTACCCTCGTCGCTGGCGTTGCCGAGCCCAGCTTCCAAAAGCTTCTGGGCCTTTTGCTTGTTAGCCTCGGCGTTGGCGTTCTGGCTCCGCAGTTCCTCGGCGTCGTTCGCCAAGGCCATGTTCTTCTGCGCCCGGCCGATTTGCAGCAATGCTATGCTGAGCCCCTGGCTCCGCCGCAGCTGCTCGACAGGTCCTTGGACCATCGCCTTCTGACCGGCGTTCAACAGCCACAGTTCGCGGACGCCGAACAGAGTCGCGCCCGCCATCATCAGAATGAGCGCCCCTATGGTCAGGGTAAGTTTGAGCTTGATCGTCATACGCATGGAAGACTCCGGCCAGCTTCGGGCCTTGGCTGAGGAAATGGAAAAGCAGCGGAAGGAATCTCTATTCTTCTTCATAGCGACATGGAGACAATCCCCCTGATCTCCACGCCCACTTTCAGGTGCGATAAATTGAGCACTTCGATCACTAAATTGCGAACAAGCGTTTCGATAATCTTCTATGCCTAAGCGGACTTACTCATGACCCGTCGACGACAAACTTCCGCACTGCCCCGGATAGACCCAAGGCACGCGATAATTACTTCTCGAGGTTCAGTCGCGCGCGGTTAACGGGCCATGAATTCAACAACCCAAGGGCAGCGACATTCTGCCTCACCACCCTCAGGCGAAGTCGCGGCTTCGTTGCGAAAACACGTCAGGCTACCCGCCGCGGCGCCGCGGCGGGCGCGGCCCGGCCAAAACAAAAAACCGCGCGCCAGGATATGGCGCGCGGTCTCTTGGTCTCTCGATCTCGGGCGACGGCCGCCGATGGCCCGTCAGGCGGCGTCCAGGTCCAGGGAGTAACCCGCCGAACGGACCGTGCGGATCGGGTCGCCGTCCGACGTGCCGTTCAGCGCCTTGCGAAGGCGGCCGATATGGACGTCGACCGTGCGGGCCTCGACATAGACATCCGAGCCCCAGACGGCGTCCAGCAGCTGTTCGCGGCTGAACACCCGGCCCGGGTGCTGCATCAGATAGTCCAGCAGGCGGAACTCGGTCGGGCCGAGATGGATCTCCTTGCCGCTTCGCTTCACGCGGTGGGCGACCCGGTCGATGACGATGTCGCCGACCGTGATGCGGTCATCGGCCAGACCCGGACGGATCCGGCGCAGCACCGCGCGGACGCGGGCGGTCAGCTCGACCATCGAGAACGGCTTGACCACGTAGTCGTCGGCGCCGGTGTCGAGGCCGCGGATGCGGTCGCTCTCCTCGCCGCGCGCCGTCAGCATGATGATCGGCACGTTGCGGGTTTCCGACCGGCCGCGCAGGCGGCGGCAGACCTCGATGCCCGAGACCTTGGGCAGCATCCAGTCAAGGATGACCAGGTCCGGGGCCCGCTCGTTGGCCATGATCAGCGCTTCCTCGCCATCTCCGGCCACGCCGACGCGATAGCCTTCCTTGTCGAGGTTGTAGTGCAGCAGCGTGGCCAGGGCGTCTTCGTCCTCGACCACCAGAACGTACGGAGTCACTTCAGGCCGCCCCTAAGTTATTATTGCGAGAGCACGTCCAGCTTCGGGCGCTGCGAGATCAGCTCGTCGCCCGTCAGCTCGAAGTGGATGATTTCAGCGATGTTGGTGGCGTGGTCACCGATGCGCTCGAGGTTCTTGGCCACGAACAGCAGGTGGGCGCAGGCGTTGATCGTGCGCGGGTCGCCCATCATGTAGGTGAGCAGTTCACGGAAGATCGAGTTGTAGTGCTCGTCGACTTCCTCGTCGCGGCTCCACACGCCGATGGCGCGCTGCAGGTCCGAGCTCGTATAGGCGTCCAGAACGTCCTTCAGGCGGCTCTGCACCAGGCGGCCCATGCGCTCGATCGAGCGGGTCAGGGCGGTCATCGGGTCGGCCTCGGTCAGGATCAGCGCGCGCTTGCCGATGTTCTTGGCCATGTCGCCGCAGCGCTCGAGGCTCATCGAGATCTTCAGGGCCGCGACGGCGTGACGCAGGTCCACGGCCATCGGCTGGCGCAGGGCGATCAGCTTGAAGGCCTTGCGCTCGATCTCGGCCTGGAGGACGTCCAGGCGCTCGTCGCCAGCGACCACGGCCTGAGCGAGAGGCCCGTCGCGACGGGCGATGGCGGCGATGCAGTCGGCCACCTGGGCCTCGACCAGGCCGCCCATGCGGGTGACCTCGGCCGTGAGGTGGGCCAACTCTTCGCCGTACGACTTGACGGTATGTTCAGTCATCTGTGTCGCTCCCGCGCGCCTGGTTAGCCGAAGCGGCCGGTGATGTAGTCCTGGGTGCGGCTGTCGCGAGGATTGGTGAACATCTCCTCGGTCGGACCGCTCTCCACCAGCTTGCCGAGGTGGAAGAAGGCCGTGCGTTGCGAGACGCGGGCGGCCTGGGCCATCGAGTGGGTGACGATGACGATGCAGAACTGGCTGCGCAGCTCGTCGATCAGCTCCTCGATCTTGGCGGTGGCGATCGGATCGAGCGCCGAGCAGGGCTCGTCCATCAGGATCACTTCCGGCGACACGGCGATGGCGCGGGCGATCACCAGGCGCTGCTGCTGGCCGCCCGACAAACCCGTGCCCGGCTGGTGCAGACGGTCGGCGACCTCGTTCCACAGGCCGGCCTTCTTCAGGCTGCTCTCGACGATGGCCTCCAGCTCGGCCTTGCCGGTGGCCAGGCCGTGGATCTTGGGGCCGTAGGCGACGTTCTCGAAGATCGTCTTCGGAAAGGGGTTCGGCTTCTGGAACACCATGCCGACCCGCGAACGCAGGACCACGGGGTCGACGCTCTTGGCGTTGACGTCCGAACCGTCGATCTCGATCACGCCTTCGACACGGGCCGAGGGAATGGTGTCGTTCATGCGGTTGATGCAGCGCAGGAAGGTCGACTTGCCGCAGCCCGACGGGCCGATGAAGGCGGTGACCGACTTGGCCGGGATGTCGATGTTGACGTCGAACAGCGCCTGCTTGTCGCCGTAGAAGACCTTGACGTCGCGCGCCTTGATCTTGGCCTCGCCGACCGAGGCGGCGGCCTGGGCGTGCGAGACGGTGGTGTGGATCACCGGCGTGTGGGCGTTGTCGTCGGGGCTTTGGACGGTCATGGCGTGTCCGCGGAGAAGGGGCGAAGCGTTGGGGTTCAGGATCAGGGTCATGTGAAACCTACCAGCGGCGTTCGAAGCGGCGGCGCAGGATGACGGCCGCGGCGTTCATGACGATCATGAAGACGAGCAGGACGATGATGGCGGCGGCCGTGCGTTCATGGAAGGCCCGCTCGGAAGCGTTCTCCCAGATGAACACCTGGACCGGCAGCACGGTGGCCGCGCCGGTGAAGCCTTCCGGCACGCCGGGCACGAACGAGACCATGCCGATCATCAGCAGCGGGGCCGTCTCGCCCAGGGCGTGAGCCAGCGACAGGATGGCGCCGGTCATCACGCCGGGCATGGCCAGCGGCAGCACGTGGTGGAAGACCGTCTGGGTCTTCGACGCGCCGACGCCGAGGGCGGCTTCGCGGATCGAGGGCGGCACGGCCTTCAGCGCCGAGCGGGTGGCGATGATCACGGTGGGCAGAGCCATCAGGGCCAGCACGAGACCGCCGACCAGGGGCGAACTGCGCGGCACGTGCAGCCAGTTGATGAACAGGGCCAGGCCCAGCAGGCCGTAGACGATCGACGGCACGGCCGCGAGGTTGTTGATGTTGACCTCGATGATGTCCGTCCAGCGGTTCTTCGGGGCGAACTCTTCCAGATAGGTGGCCGCCATCACGCCGACCGGCACGGCGATCAGAGCGGTGATGATCAGCATCATGGCCGAGCCGACCACCGCGCCCAGCACGCCGGCCTGCTCGGGCTCGGTCGAGTCGGAATGGGTGAAGAAGGCGAAGTTGAAGCCCGACTTCACCGAGCCGTCCTTCTCGAGCTTGTCCAGCCAGTCCAGCTGCTGGTTGTCGAGCTTGCGGTCGCCCTCGGCGGTCGAGCGCTTGATCTCGCCCTTGAAATAGAGGTCGGCGTCGGCCTTCAGCGGGCCGGTGACGGTGATCGTCTTGCCGATCAGCGACTGGTCGGCCTTCAGCTTGTTCAGCAGCTGGAAGCCGAAGTCGCGCGACAGCAGATCCTGGACCTTGGTCGACGTGGTGCCCAGGTCGTCGTCCTGCACGCCCAGTTTCTTCATCATCGCCTCGGCGACGATATAGTCGTAATTGACGCCCGAGAGGTCCGAGCGGTCGATACGATCCGGGTTCAGGTAGACCGGCAGGCTGAGCGTATGGGTCTCGAAGGTCGTGTAGCCCTGGGCCACGATGCGGCCGACCAGCACCACCAGGAAGATCAGCGCGACGATGATCGCGGCCAGACCCTGGGCCTTGAAGGTGCGCTCGGCGGCGTGGCGCTTCTTCAGCCGGGCCTGCATGGCTGTCGAGGCGGCGGAGCGCGGGGCGGCCGCGCCGAGGGTCGCGTCAGTCATATTGTTCCCGGTACTTCTGGACGATGCGCAGGGCGACGATGTTCAGGCAGAGCGTCACCACGAACAGGGTGAGGCCCAGGCCGAAGGCCGACAGCGTCTTGGGGCTGTCGAATTCCTGGTCGCCGGTCAGCAGGGTGACGATCTGGACGGTGACCGTGGTCACGGTGTCGAGCGGGTTGACCGTCATCTTGGCCTGCAGGCCGGCGGCCATGGTCACGATCATGGTCTCGCCGACAGCGCGGGACACGGCCAGCAGCATGGCGGCCATGATGCCGGGCAGGGCGGCCGGCAGGACGACCTTCTTGACCGTCTCCGACTTGGTGGCGCCCATCGCGTAGCTGCCGTCGCGCAGCGACTGCGGCACGGCGTTGATGATGTCGTCCGACAGCGAGGAGACGAACGGGATCAGCATGATCCCCATCACCACCCCGGCCACCAGGGCCATCTGGTTCTGGACTTCCATCAGGTAGGTGGCGAGCGGGCCGGGCGGCAGGGCCGCGCCGATGGCGTTGAAGCCGGCGCGGAAGATCGGCCCCACGGTCAGGGCGGCGAAGAAGCCGTAGACCACGGTCGGGACGCCCGCCAGAATCTCCAGCAGCGGCTTGACCACGCCGCGCACGGTGCGGCTGGCGTATTCCGAGAGGTAGATCGCCGAGTAGAGGCCGACCGGAGCCGCCACCAGCATGGCGATGAACATGATCAGGAAGGTGCCGGCGAACAGCGGCACGGCCCCGAAGGCGCCCGCCGAGGCGACCTGGTCGGCGCGCATGGCGATCTGCGGGCTCCACTCGGTGCCGAACAGGAACGACAGCGGGTTGACGCTCTGGAAGAAGCGCCAGCTTTCCCAGACCAGCGAGAGCACGATGCCCAGGGTGGTCAGGACGGCCGCGACCGAGCAGCCGATCAGCAGGATGCTGGTCCAGCCCTCGACCCGGTTGCGGGCCCGGAAATCGGGCTTGATGCGCGGGAAGGCCAGCAGGAAACCCGCCAGGGCCAGCACGCCGGCGCCGGCCAGCATGCCGACGTTCAAGGTCATCCCGATGCGCTTGGCTTCGGCGACCTTGGCGTCCAGCGCCACCTTCAGGTCGCCTTCGTAGGCGACCTCCGACGGGGCCTGCTTGGCGGCGATCGCGTGGGCGTCGCTGAAGAAGACGTTCTGACGGTCCGGATCCAGGGCCGAGACGGCCGCCGGACGCGTGGTCTTCAGCATCGCGTCCTCGACGCGGCCGCCGAAGGCGGTCCCCAGCAGCAGCAACAGCGCGGCGGGAACGCCGGCCCATAGGGCGGCATAGGTCCCGTAGTAGTCCGGCAGGGAGTGGAGGACGCGGGCGCGGCCTCCCGCGGCGGCCACGGCGCGACGACGTCCGGCGGCGAAAGCCAGGCTGGAAAACAGCGTCAAGACGATGAGCGAGAGCCAGGTCAGCATGCGTGAGGCTAATCTTGCGCGAAGTGTGTCGAAGGCCCCGCACGATCGCGCGCCTTCCCCCGTCCCGATCTATGCCGGGCAGGCACTGAGCTTATGCGACGGATATGTGACAGTTTGACGACAGCGCCCCGTTCGCCGCGCGCGTTTCTTCGGCCGGAGGATCGACGGGTGGCGTGACATGGGTTCGAGACCGCGGCGCTCGGCTGGAGGGTCAGGCCTCGGTGGTCACGGGCGGAGGCGGCGCGATCTCGGCCCCGGCCTTGGCCATCGGCAGGTAGACCCCGAACGTGGCGCCCTCGCCCTGGACGCTCTCGACCGTCAGCCCGCCGCGATGGCGGTTCATGATGTGCTTGACGATCGCCAGGCCCAGACCGGTGCCCGAGCGGTCGCCGCTCTTCTGACCCTCGACCCTGTAGAAGCGCTCGGTCAGGCGCGGCAGGTGCTCGCGCGCCAGGCCGGGCCCCCGGTCGGTGACGCGCAGCACGGCGTAGCGCTCGGTCGTGTCGTGGTCCGGGGTCAGCAGCGACATCCGCGCGGCGGCCGGGTCACGGGCGGCGGCGGCGGCCTCGGCGGACAGGCCGGGGAAGATCTCGACCCGCACCGTCCCGCCCTTGGGCGTATATTTGATGGCGTTGTCGATCAGGTTCTGGATCACCTGGATGATCTGGTCGCGATCGCCGTCGACCACCGCGCCGCCGCGCGGCGGCAGGACGGGATCGAAGGCGACCTGCTTGTCGCGGGCCTGCGGAGCGAGGGCGTCGATCACGTCGACCGCCGCCATGGCCAGGTCCACCCGGCCCAGTGGCGCGATGTGCTCGTTCAGCTCGATCCGCGACAGGCTCATCAGGTCGTCGATCAGACGCGACATGCGCTCGGCCTGGGCCAGCATGATCCCCAGGAACTTGTCGCGGGCGCCCGGATCGTCCTTGGCGTGGCCCCGCAGGGTCTCGATGAAGCCCGACAGCGAGGCCAGCGGCGTGCGCAGTTCGTGGCTGGCGTTGGCCAGGAAATCGGCGCGGGTGCGTTCGCTGCGGCGGGCGTCGGTCTCGTCGCGCAGGGCCAGCAGGGCCAGGCGCGAGCGGCCGTTGGTCTCGCGCAGCGGCCGGGTGTGGGCCAGCCAGGCCCGGCCTTGGGTTCCGCCGGTCTCGAACTCGGCCACGCCCTCGACGCCGCCAAACAGCGCCTCATCCACGGCCTCCAGCACGCGCGGATTGCGCACGGCGGTGATCAGCAGCCCGCCCTGGTGCTGGATCTTGAACAACTCGCGCGCGGCTGCGTTGGCGAACAGGAAGCGGCGACCCGTCAGGTCGTCGGCCTCCTCGGCGGCGATGACCATCAGGGGGTCGGGCAGCCGGTCGAGAATGGCCACGAACGGCGGCGTCTCCTCGACGGCGGCGGCCGGCGCCAGCGCCGCGCCCATGATCGGGCGGACCCGTCCGCGACTCGCGCGCCGCGACAGGAAGACGCCGGCCGCTCCGGCGACCGCGGCCGCCAGCAGGGCCGGGGCCGGCTGGGCCAGTCCCGTGACGGCTAGGCCCAGAATGGCGCCGGGCCCGATCATCACGGGCCAGAACGCGCTCGTCGCGGCGCTGTCTTGTCCGTCCGGGGGCGTCTGCGCCAGCGGCATGGGAAGGCTCTTCGATTCAAGCGAGAGGCGATTCGTCGATCCAGATATGGCGCCCCGCCATGCCATGCGATAGACGGTTGGCGCCTTAGTACGTGTCGCGAGCGGGACTCACCGCAATTTCGCCGCATCATGACATGAATTAATGGCGCCGGTTTCTATGGGGTGTCGTTCGTAATGCAGCGCAAGGTCCTGGTCGCGACGGTCGCGGCCGCTCCTCTCTTGGCCATGGGTTTCGCCGCGTTGGCTGAAACCACGGTCACCACCGCGCGGACGACGCCGATCGCCACCAGCACGGCTGCGGGCGCGGCGACCGCCGACGACATCAAGATCACCGCGGACGGCTCGATCAAGCCGACCACCGCGGGCGCGATCGTCACGCTGGACAGCAACAACAAGGTGACCAACGCCGGCACGCTGCAGACCACGGGCGTCAACGACAGCGTCGGCGTGCTGGTGATCGGCGGCAGGACGGGCTCGCTGACCAACTCGCTGGCGATCACGCTGGACGAGGACTACACGCCGACCGACAGCGATTCGGATGGCGACCTCGACGGCCCCTTCGCCCAGGGCAATGGCCGCTTCGGCATCCGGCTGACCAACGCTGGAACCTTCACCGGCGATATCATCAACGACGCCGCCGGCACGATCACGATCGAGGGTAACAACTCGGCCGGCATCCTGCTGGAAGGCCCGGTGCTGGGTAACGTCACCCATCTGGGCGCGATCAGCGTCATCGGCGACAACAGCTACGGCGCGCGGATCGCCGCGCCGGTCACCGGCAAGGTGACCCTGGGGGGCTCGACCACCGTCCAGGGCGCGAACGCGGTGGCCCAGGCCATCGACGCCAACATCAACGGGGCCCTGGTTCTGCAAGGCAGCGCCAGCGCGACCGGCTATCGCTACACCTCGCGCCCGACGACGACCGACGCGCTGGGCAAGCTGGACGCCGATGACCTGCTGCAGGGCGGCCCGGCCGTCCGCATCGCCGGCGACGTGACCGGCGGCGTGCTGCTGCAAGGGACCAACTACTCTTCCAAGGTCGGCACGGACGGCAACACCGTCACGACGACGATCACCTCCAGCACCACCGGCTCGTCCAGCATCAGCGCCTTCGGCGCGGCGCCGGCCCTGCAGATCGGCTCGGCCACGCAGAACGTCACCCTGGGCGCGGTCGGCGCCGGCGACCTGGCCTACGGCCTGGTGGCCAAGGGGGCGATCGCCGCGGCGGGCGTCTATGACAAGGTCACCGCCACCGGCGTCTCGATCGGGGCGGGCGGCGGCAAGACCACCACCCTGGCCAATGGCCTGCGCAACGACGGCACCGTCACGGCCACGACCTACGAAGCCGACGCCACCGGCCTGATCCTGAACTCCGGCGCCAGCGTCGGGGAAATCCTGAACCGCGGCTCGATCACGGCCACCGCGGGCTCGTTCGCCAGCTCGGGCGTCACGGCCACGGCGCGGGCCGTGGTGCTGGGCGCGGGCTCGAACACCACCGCCATCAACAACAGCGGCTCCCTGGTCGCCACGCGAACGGGCGAGGCGGGCGACGCGGTCGCCATCCTCGACCAGGCCGGCGCGCTGAAGACCATCACCAACACCGGCTCGATCCGCGCCACCCTGACAGCGCCGGCCTACAAGGCCGACGGCACGGCCGTGACCGTGACGACCAGCGGCCAGGCGATCGCCCTGGACCTGCGCGCCAACAATTCGGGCGTGACCTTCACCCAGAAGGGCCCGACCGACTACGCCTCGACCTCGACCTTCCCCAGCACCGACACCGTCACCAGCGCCGACGCCACCAGCACCACCTCGGCGCCGGTGACCGTCGGCGACGTGCTGTTCGGCGGCGGCAATGACACCCTGAACCTGTGGAGCGGCACCCTGGTGGGCGCCATGTCGTTCGGGACCGGCCAGGATCGCCTGTCGATCGACGGCGGCGGCGTGGCCCTGGGCAAGCTGACCGACAGCGACGGCAAGCTCGACATCGCCATAGCCAACGGCAGCCTGGGCATCGTCAACACCGACACGATCAACGTCAGCAGCCTGACGGTCGGCGACAAGGGCAAGATCCTGTTCTCGGCCGATCCGGCCGCCGGCCAGAACACCAAGCTGGTGGTCTCGGGCGCGACCAACATCGCCTCCGGCGCCGAGCTGGGCATCCGCCTGGCCAATCTGGTCAAGCAGCCCACCACCTTCACGGTGATCCAGGGCAGCAACGTCAATGTCGGCTCGATCGGCAACGGCCTGCTGGCCCAGGCGCCGTTCATGTACGTGGCCACCAGCCGCGCCGACACCAACAACGTCTATATCGACGTCCGCCAGAAGACGGCCGCCGAGATCGGCCTGAACCGGTCCGAGACCTCGGCCTATGACGCCGTCTACCAGGCGCTGGGCAAGGATTCGGCCCTGGCCGGGACGTTCCTGAACCAGACGACGCGAGACGCCTACCGCGACCTCTACGACCAGATGCTGCCCGACCAGGGCGAGGGCCTGTTCGCGGCCCTGCAGTCGGTCAACCAGCAGGTCTCGCAGGCCACCATGTTCCGCCCCGATCCGGGCGACCGCTATGGTCCGGACAGCATCTGGGTCCAGGAAATCACCTCGCTGACCCGTCGCGACACCGGCCAGACCCTGGGTTCGGACACCCAGGCGTTCGGCTTCGTCGCCGGCTATGAGGCCATGGGCGACGCCGGCGGCGCGCTGGGCCTGACCCTGGCCTATACCAGCCTCGAGGAACACGACACCGTCGCCAAGGTCGGCGAGCAGACCACCGCCTCGTTCGTCCAGACCGGCGCCTACTGGCGTCGTTCGGTCGGCGGCTGGCGGATGAACGCCGGCGGCGGCCTGGGCTACGGCTTCTTCAAGGGCGACCGCCGCTTCATCTCGCCGGACGGCAACGCCGATGGGGTCGCCGACCTGATCCTGAAGAACACCGCCGACTGGAAGGGCCTGACGGCCAACGCCTTCGCGGGCGTGGCCTACGAGCAGAAGTTCGGCCGCTTCTTCGCCCGTCCGGAAGGCCGCGTGGACTATGTCTGGCTGCGCGAAGGCAAGCGCGCCGAAAGCGGCGGCGGCGATGGCTTCGACCTGACCGTCGCCAAGCGCACCTCCAGCAACCTTTCGGGCGAGCTGGGCGTGGTGGTCGGCGCCGACTTCGGTAAGAATGTCTGGTGGCGCCCGGAAGTGCGGGTCGGCTATCGCCAGACCCTGGCCGGTTCGGTCGGCGATACGGTCGCGGCCTTCAAGGGCGGCAACCCCTTCACCCTGGCCGCGCTGAACGACAAGGACGGCGCGGTGACCGCCGGCTTCGCCCTGCGGGCCGGCACGGCGATGTCCTACGTGGGCATCGAAGGCGGCGTCGAAGCCACCAAGAAGCAGAAGCGCTACAACCTGCGCCTCGCTGGCCGGGCGATGTTCTAGGGTCCAGCGGCCCCTCACCCTTCTCTGCAAAAATGTCGCAGGCCGTCGCGGGAAACCGCGGCGGCCTTTTCCGTGAACGGAACCTTTACGGGTTTAAATGTCTGATAAGGCTGAAGATTCGCAGCGTATTTCGCGACACTTTGCCGCGCCTACAGAAAAACTCACGGCCGGTTTTCCTAAATCTCGATTCCGCAACTAGGGATAATCGTCTTCCCTAGCTCGGCAGGTCGGCCCGCCCAGCGGCGCCGAAAGGGGACAGACACGATGACCAAGACCTGTATCGCATTTCGCGTGGCGTTGATCGCCGGCGCGTCTCTGCTGGCCACCGCCGGCGCCGCATCCGCCCAGGACACCGCGCCGCGCTCGCCCGCCGAGGCCGAGGCCCGTATCGCCGCGCTCGAAGCCCAGCTGGCCACGCTGGCCCAGCAGGTCGCCGACCTGAAGGCCGCCACCGCCGCCAGCCTCAAGGACGTTCGCGCCGCCCAGAGCGCCACCACCGTCAGCATCGCCGCCGGCAAACCGACCATCGCCTCCGGGGATGGCGCCTTCAGCGCCACGATCCACGCGGTGATGCAGCTCGACGCCGCCCAGTACTATCAGGACAAGGGCCTGCCCGCCGTGCTGGGCAACGCCCGCGACCTGAACAGCGGCACGAACTTCCGCCGCGCCCGCATCGGCGTCGACGGCAAGTTCTACAAGAACTTCGAATACAACGCCCTGCTGGACTTCGGCGGCGCCGGCACGGATGGCCAGGGCACGCTGCAGGAGCTGTGGGTCCAGTACAACTACGCCCCGTTCAAGGTCCGCGTCGGCGCCTTCGCCCCGAACGTCGGCCTGGAGGACGCGGCCTCGACCAACGGCTCGCTGTTCGCCGAACGCCCGTCGGGCTCGGAGCTGGCGCGCGGCCTGGCCGGCGCCGACAAGCGCATCGCCTTGCAGGGTCAGGCCCTGGGTGAGCGCTGGCTGCTGTCCGGCGCGATCACCGGCGCCAAGGCCGGCGACGGCCAGACCTTCGACGAGCAACTGGGCTATCTGGGCCGCGTCGCCTTCGTGCCGTTCAAGGGCCTCGACTGGCTGGTCCATGTCGGCGCCAACGCCAGCAAGGTGGTCACTCCGGCCCAGACCGCCGTCGGCGGCGCCTATCCCGTCGCCGTCAGCGACCGTCCGGAGCTGCGCGTCGACGGCGCGCAGCTGATCACCACCGGCGCGATCGACTCGACCGGCGCCCGCCACTACGGCTTCGAGGCCGCCGCCCAGAAGAAGAATTTCCTGATCCAGGGCGAATATTTCGACATCGCCATCGACCGCCGCAACCCGGCGGCCGGCGTCACCGATCCGAAGCTCAAGGCCTGGTACGTCGAAGGCTCGTGGGTGCTGACCGGCGAGGCCCGCAAGTACAACGCCAACACCTTCGCGTTCGACGCCCCGGCCATCGCGCACCCGTTCGACCCGAAGAAGCGCCAGTGGGGCGCCTGGGAGCTGGCGGCGCGCTATTCGGTCTCCGACCTGAACTATCATGCGCTGGCGACCCTGGCCGCCGACCGCGTCCGCGGCGGCGAGCAGAAGATCACCACCGTCGGGATCAACTGGTTCCCCAACCCCGTGACCAAGTTCTCGCTGGGCTATTACGATGTCTCGATCGATCGCCTGGACCCAGCCGGCGGCGCGGTTCCGCTGAGCCAGGACTACCAGGTCGTCAACTTGCGCAGCCAATACGCGTTCTAAAGCCGTCGGCGCGGCGTCTCGGGCGCCGCGCCGGCTCCACAGATCCTTGGAAGACCTCCGGAAGGGACCGTCTCGATGAGCGACTTCACCCAGGCTCCGACCCGTCGAGGTCTTCTGGCCGGCGCCGGCGCGGGCGCGGCGGTCCTTGCCGTGGGCGGTTCGGCTTTCGCCCAGGCCAAGCCCGTCACCCTGCTGAACGTCAGCTACGATCCGACGCGCGAGCTCTACAAGGACATCAACGCCGCCTACGCCAAGTACTGGAAGGAAAAGGTCGGCCAGACCCTGGTGATCAACCAGAGCCACGGCGGCTCGGGCAAGCAGGCCCGCTCGGTGATCGACGGCCTGCAGGCCGACGTCGTCACCCTGGCTCTGGCCTATGACATCGACGAGATCGCCGGCAGGGCCAGGCTGCTGCCCGCTAACTGGCAGTCGCGCCTGCCGCAGAACTCCACGCCCTACACCTCGACCATCGTGTTCCTGGTCCGCAAGGGCAATCCCTGGAAGATCAAGGACTGGGGCGACCTGGTGAAGCCGGGCATCGACGTCATCACGCCGAACCCGAAGACCTCGGGCGGCGCGCGCTGGAACTACCTGGCCGCCTGGGCCTGGGCCCTCAAGCAGCCGGGCGGCAATCCCGCCAAGGCCGAGGCCTTCGTGAAGACCCTGTTCGAGCATGTGCCCGTGCTGGACACCGGCGCCCGCGGCGCCACCACCAGCTTCACCCAGCGCGGCCTGGGCGACGTGCTGCTGGCCTGGGAGAACGAGGCCTACCTCGCCCAGGACGAACTGCCCGGCAAGTTCGACATCGTCTATCCCAGCCTGTCGATCCTGGCCGAGCCGCCGGTCGCCCTGATCGACAAGAACGTCGATCGCCACAGGACCCGCACCGTCGCCGAAGGCTATCTGAACTTCCTGTACAGCCCGCTGGCCCAGGAGCTGATCGCCAGGAACTACTATCGCCCGCGCAACGCCGACGTGACGGCCAAGTACGCGGCCCGCTTCAAGAAGATCCCGCTGGTCACGATCGATGACACCTTCGGCGGCTGGAAGAAGGCCCAGGCCACCCACTTCAACGACGGCGGCGTGTTCGACCGCATCTATCAGCCGAAATAACACCTTCCAACGGCCCGCCTGCTCCGGGAAGCGCGGGTCGGCCTTCGGATCGGCGGAGATCCAGCCTTGGGATCTCCGCCGTCTACCTTTCCCGTCTAGGTCTATGTTGGGAACTCGACACGATCAGGTACGTTGAGCGTCCACGGGGTGGCGGGAGCTTAGCCTTACGCATGAACGACATTTCGGAACCGGCGCGCGACACCGATCAGGCCGCGGCCCGTCGTCCCGAGGACTTCGAAGCGATCATCGAGGCGCGCACCCGCGAGCTGACCGAGGCGCTGGAGCAGAAGACCGCTCTGCTCCACGAGGTGGACCACCGGGTCAAGAACAACCTGCAACTGATCTCCAGCCTGCTGCTGCTGCAGAACCGCCGGGTGACCGACCCCGCGCTGAAGGCCTCGCTGCGCGGCATGCTGGGCCGGGTCAACGCCATCGCCACCGTCCACCGCCGCCTGTTCCAGAGCGAGGACGTCGAGCGCTTCGACGTCTCGGCCTTCATCCGCGACATGGTCGCCGACCTCATGGGCTCGGCCAGCCGCGACGACATCCGCATCGAGCTGGATCTGGAGCGTGTCGAGATCCCCGCCGCCAAGGCCGCGCCGTTCGCCCTGGTGGTCAACGAACTGCTGACCAACGCTCTGCGACACGGCTTCCCCGAAGGTCGCGGCGGTCGGATCTTCGTCGGCGTCCGACGCGAGAATGGCGATTTCCGGATCGAAATCGCCGACGACGGCGTTGGGTTCGATAAGGACACCACGCCACCCGGCTTCGGTCTCACCATTGTTCAGCTGCTGTGTCAGCAGCTGAAAGCCAAGAGTGAGACCACCGATGCGGAACCTGGCGCCCGCGTTGTCGTTCTGCTGCCCGTGAATGGGGCGCGCTAAAAGGACAGGTTTCAGTATGACCGGGCGTGCGCTCGATGTGTTGATCGTGGAGGACGAGATGCTCCTCGCGATCGAACTCGAACATCTTATCGAGGAAGTGGGCTGCCACTCGCTCGGCTGCGCCATGAGCTCCGACGAAGCCGTCGATCTCGCCGAGAAGCTGCACCCCGATCTCGCGCTCGTGGACGTCCACCTCAGCGACGGACCGACCGGCGTCGAGGTGGCCCGCAAGATCTCGAGCGACTGCGGCGGCGTGGCCCTGTTCATGACCGCCAACGTCAAGCGCCTGCCCGACGACTACGCCGGGGCCTGCGGCGTGATCGGCAAGCCCTATTCCGAGCACGGCGTTCGGACCGCCCTGTCGTACCTGGCCTACTGCCTGCAGGAAGGCCATGCCCCCGGGCCCGTCCCGGTGGGCCTGACTCTGGCCCCGGCCTACGCCCAGCTTTGGGGTCTCGGCAACCTGCCCCGGATCGCCTGATGGCGACACCCCCGGTCGCCGCGGTCGTCGGCACGGCCGCCGCCCTGCTGTCGATCACCAGCTTCGCCCCGCAGATCGTCAAGATCTGGAAGGAAAAGGACGCCTCGTCCGTTTCGCTGCGCACCTACATCGTCACGGTGACGGGCTTCGCGTGCTGGATCGTCTACGGGAGCCTGGTCAAGGCCTGGCCGGTGATCGCCTCCAACGCCGCCTGCCTGCTGATGTCCGGCGCGGTGCTGGTCATGAAGTGGCGGTTCGACCACAAGGCCTGAGGCCCCCTTTTTGATGACAGGGGGGGCGGGGTCCGCTATCGAGGCGCGCCTATTTCCGCATCCCAACTTGCTTGAGGGACAGTCGCCTTGACCGAAGCCGCCGAGGAAGCCGGCTGGGCCACCGCCAAGACCCTGGCCGAGGCCCTGCCCTACATCCAGATCTACGACCGCGAAACGGTCGTGATCAAATACGGCGGTCACGCCATGGGCCAGGAAGACGTGGCCAAGGTCTTCGCCGCCGACGCGGTGCTGCTGAAGCTGCTGGGCGTCCATCCGGTGGTGGTGCACGGCGGCGGTCCGCAGATCAGCCGCATGCTGGACAAGGCCGGCGTCAAGTCGACCTTCGTCGACGGCCTGCGCGTCACCGACGAGGCCACCATGGAAGTGGCCGAAATGGTCCTGTCGGGCGCGATCAACAAGGAAATCGCCAACTGGATCACGCTGGCCGGCGCCGAGGCCGACGTCCGCGGCGTGGGCCTGTCGGGCAAGGACGCCCGGATGATCACCGCCGAGAAGGTGACCCGCACCAAGCGCGATCCCGACAGCAATATCGAGCAGGTCGTCGATCTGGGCTTCGTGGGCGAGCCGACCAAGATCGATCCGCACATCATCCAGGCGCTGCTGACCTCGGAGACCGACTACATCCCGGTGATCGCCCCGATCGGCGTCTCGACCGAGGGCCAGACCTACAACATCAACGCCGACACGGTCGCCGGCGCCCTGGCGGGCGCGCTGAAGGCCAAGCGGATGCTGATGCTGACCGACATCGCCGGCGTGCTGGACGGTGAGGGCAACCTCATCCGTCAGATGACGATCGACGAGGCGCGCGGCCTGATCGAGAGCGGCGTGGCCAGCGGCGGCATGATCCCCAAGCTGGAAAACGCCATCCACGCCGTGGAATCGGGCGTCGAGGCCGTCGTCATCCTGGACGGCCGCCGCCCGCACGCCATGCTGGTCGAGCTGTTCAGCGAACACGGCGCGGGCACGCTGATCTCCCGCTGATGTCGGCTGACCTTTCCCACGTCGACACCTGGCTGTTCGACCTCGACAACACCCTGTACCCGCTGGAAAGCGAGTTCATGGGCCTGATCGAGGCCAGGATGACCGACTTCGTCGCGCGCATGACCGGCCTTCCGCGCGAGGAGGCCCGGGCGCTACAGAAGCGGTACTTCACCGAACACGGCACCACCCTGTCCGGACTGATGATCAATCACGGCATGGAGCCCAAGGCGTTCCTGGACGAGGTGCACGACGTCTCAATGGACTGCCTGGTCCCGGACGCCGCCCTGCGCCAGGCGATCGCCCGGTTGCCGGGGCGGCGACTGATCTTCACCAACGGCTCGCTGGGCCATGCCGAGCGCGTGCTGGGTCATTTGAACCTGCACGACCTGTTCGACGACCTGTTCGCGATCGAGACGGCCGACTACCTGCCCAAGCCGGCCCTGGCGACCTTCGACAAGATCACCAAGCTGCACGCCGTGCGCCCGCCCCAGGCGGCCTTCTTCGAGGACAGCGAGAAGAACCTGGTCCCGGCCGCCCGGATGGGCATGACCACCATCCTGGTCGGGCCGCACGCCAAGGACTCGACCTCGGAACACGTCCATTTCCGCACCCATGACCTCGCCGCGTTCCTGAACGCGGCCCGCCTGCAAGGAAGCCCGCAATGACCGCCGTGAGCCCCCCTTCCATTTCTTTGGCCGACCTCCAGACTGAGATCGAAGCCGCCTGGGAAGCCCGCGCCGAGGTCTCGGCCGCCACCGCCGGCCCGGTCCGCACCGCCGTCGAGGAAGCCCTGCTGCTGCTCGACAGCGGCAAGGTCCGCGTCTCGGAGAAGGTCGACGGCGCGTGGGTGACCCACCAGTGGCTGAAGAAGGCCGTGCTGCTGTCGTTCCGCCTGAATCCCAACACCGTCATGCGGGCCGGCACGCTGGGCGGCGCGGTCGGTCCGTGGTGGGACAAGGTTCCGAACAAGTTCGACGGCTGGGACGCCCCGCAGTTCGAGGCCGGCGGCTTCCGCGCCGTACCCGGCGCCATCGTCCGTCGCGGCACCCACATCGGCAAGAACGTCATCCTGATGCCGTCGTTCGTGAACATCGGCGGTTATGTCGACGAAGGCACGATGGTCGACACCTGGGTCACGGTCGGCTCGTGCGCCCAGATCGGCAAGAACGTCCACCTGTCCGGCGGCGTCGGCATTGGCGGCGTGCTGGAGCCCCTGCAGGCCAACCCGACCATCATCGAGGACAACTGCTTCATCGGCGCCCGCTCGGAAGTCGTCGAGGGCGTGGTCGTCGGCGAAGGCTCGGTCCTGTCGATGGGCGTGTTCATCAGCGCCTCGACCAAGATCGTCGACCGCAAGACCGGCCAGATCCACATCGGCAAGGTCCCGCCTTACAGCGTCGTGGTCCCGGGCAACCTGCCCGACCCGAACGGCGGCCCGGGCCTCTACTGCGCGGTGATCGTCAAGACGGTCGACGCCCAGACGCGCTCGAAGACCAGCATCAACGACCTGCTGCGGGATTAAGGGTTCCGCACCGCCAGGTGCCAGAGATAGACTCGCCGCCCAACGACTTCGTAGAGCACGCGAAAGCTCGGCGATCGTGGCGTCCGTGGCGATACGACAATGAAGATGTCCCGCCCCTCGAAGGCGGGGCATTTTTCGTTTCCGAAAGGCGTACGACGCAGCATCCATTCGAGATTCTGCACGCCTTCGTCGATGAAGGGGAACTGGCGTTGCAGCGCGAAGACCGCCTCCTCGAAAAGCTCTGAGTGGCTGATCGAGAAAGGCGGTTGATCAGAAGGGTCTCGCACCCGCATGGGCGTTCGCCGTCTCTAGAGCCCACGCCCTATCGGTTTCCGTAATCTCGACCGGCACGAGCTGGAGCGCTGTGAAGTAAGGGATCACCTCACCCAATTCTGCGGCTTCCCAGGCGGCATTGTGGCTGATCTCGCTGATTTGCTTGGCCGTTTTGCCGCGCACGAAATCAGCGACCTCTCGCAAAAGCTCCTGCTCACGGCTTGAGAGCCGGATCGCCGCGAATGGAGCGACCGCAACATAATCCTTCTTGTAGAAGCCGTGATACTCAGCTTCGCGCACGGAGAGGCGTCCTTCGCGGGCGAGTTCGTCCACGGCGGACGTGAGATGCCGGGCGGTCGGACCGAATTTCTGTTTCAGATAATCAACGCCCGTCAGCGGTCTCCCTTCCTCGAGGAAGTTCATCATGTCCGCGAAGTAGAGCATCTTATGAAGCTTCACGTTGCCCAACTCTTCCGGCGGGCAATACGTGGTCAGAAGGAGGATAGCCTCCTTAAATTTCTCTCGGTCGAACTGAACTGGGGTCGCAGGCACGATCATTCTCCGAATCGGAGTTGATGCTTCTCGATTCTCGGCGTCAATGGAACAAAACAAGAACTATTGAACGATCTGTATTGCGCACTCTTGCTGGCAGGTCAAGCACCGCGTTGGAGAGCGCTTCCTAGCGGGTCGCTTCGTGGACCTGGCGCTTGCTGTCGGCCGCGCCTTCCTTGACGTCCTGCTTGAGCTCCGTGCCGGCTTCCTTGGCCTTGTCGCCGGCCTTTTCGCCCAGTTCCTGGGCCTTGTCGGTGGCGTCGCCAGCGGCTTCCTTCAGCTCCGCGCCGGTTTCCCTGGCGCTTTCCTTGATCGCCGTACCGGCTTCCTTGACGTCCGGGTCGTTGGCGATGTTGTGAGCGGCGTCCTTGATGTCGGAGGCGGCGGCTTTCGCGCCTTCCTTCACCTCGGTGGCGTGTTCCCGCGAACAGGCCGCGAGGGTCAGGGCCGCGCCGGCGGCGGCGATCAGCATCAGCTTGGAACGCATGGTCGGGCTCCCAATGGAGGTTCAGTAAGTCGGCTGCATAACGAAGCCCCAAGGCCAAGGTTCCGTCTCGGCCCCCTTGCTCTGGGCTTTGCGTGAAGCCGCTTAGACCGCTAAACCCCCGCCATGCGCATCGCCTTCCTCGGCACCCCGGACTTCGCCGTCACGTGCCTCGCCGAACTCGTCGCCTCGGGCCACGAGATCGCCTGTGTCTATTCTCAGCCCCCGGCCCCGCGCGGGCGCGGCCATGAGCTGAAGCCCTCGCCGGTCCACGCCTTCGCCGAGGGCCTGGGCCTGCCGGTCCGCACGCCGGTCTCGATGAAAACGGCCGAGGAGATCGAGGCCTTCCAGGCCCTGGACCTAGACGCCGCCGTCGTGGTCGCCTTCGGCCAGATCCTGGTCAAGGCCGTGCTCGACGCGCCGACATACGGCTGCTTCAACCTGCATGCCTCGCTGCTGCCCCGCTGGCGCGGCGCGGCCCCCATCCAACGGGCGATCATGGCCGGCGACCAGGTCACCGGCGTCCAGGTCATGCGGATGAGCGAGGGTCTCGACGAAGGTCCGATCCTGATGTCCGAGCAGGTGCGGATCGACAAGCTCGAGACCGCCGGCTCGCTGCACGACAAGCTGGCCGCTGTCGGCGCGCGCCTGCTGCCCGTGGCCCTGGCCGCCGTCGAGCGCGGCGGGGCGATCGAGACTCCGCAGGCCGAAGAGGGCGTCACCTACGCCAAGAAGATCAAGGCGGCCGAGGCCCGCATCGACTGGACCCGCCCCGCCGGCGAGGTCGACGCCCATATTCGCGGCCTCTCGCCGTTCCCCGGCGCCTGGTTCGAAGTGCCGTCGGACAAAGGCCCCGTCCGCGTCAAGGCCCTGCTGTCGCGTCCGGAAGACCAGGACGGCGCCCCGGGCGTCGCGCTGGACGACGGCCTGCTCATCGCCTGTGGTGAAGGCGCCGTCCGCCTGCTCAAGGCCCAGCGCGAAGGCAAGGGCGTCCAGGACGCCGAGACGTTCACGCGCGGTTTCCCGATTCCGGCCGGGACGACGCTGGCCTGATGCCCCGCTACCGCCTCCTCGTCGAGTATGACGGCCGGCCCTACAACGGCTTCCAGGCCCAGGCCGTGCTGCCGTCGGTGCAGGGTGCGATCGAGGCGGCGGTAAAGGCCTTCAGCGGCCAGGACGTGCGCATCGCCGCCGCCGGCCGCACCGACACCGGCGTCCACGCCACCGGCCAGGTCGTGCATGTCGACCTTGAGAAGGACTGGCCGGCCCAGACCGTGTTCAACGCCCTTAACGCCCACCTGACCCGCGAGGCGGTGTCGATCCTCTCGGCCGAGCTCGCCGAGGAGGGCTGGCACGCCCGCTTCTCGGCCAATGAGCGTCGCTACCTCTATCGGATCCTCAACCGCCGCGCCCCGCCAGCGCTCGACAAGGGCAAGGTCTGGCACGTGAAGAAGGACCTGGACGCCGACGCCATGCACGCCGCCGCGCAAGCTCTGGTCGGCCTGCATGACTTCACGACCTTCCGCGACATGCACTGCCAGGCCAAGAGCCCGGTGAAGACGCTCGACGTCGCCCGCGTGCGCCAGGCCGGCGAGGAGATCCATCTGGACTTCGAGGCCCGCAGCTTCCTGCACCGGCAGGTGCGGTCGATGACCGGGACCCTGGTCGAGGTCGGCGCCGGGCGCTGGACGCCGGACGACGTCAAGGCGGCGCTGGGGGCCAGGGATCGCCGCGAATGCGGACCCGTGGCCCCGGCCGATGGGCTGTATCTGGTGGGCGTGGGGTACGGAGACTAATGTCCCGATTCCGAAGTTCGCAAGCGTTTGTAGCAAGATCCGACGAACTTCGGAATCGATAAGGACACTAGTAAGTTTATGTTTCTAGTGTGCTTTTTTGGATTTTAAGTTCGCTCAGAGCCTGATCCAAGTGCGGGCGAACTTCAAATCCAGCACACTAGGCGGCCTTGGCGCCCAGCGCCCGCATCCTGGCCAGCCATCGCGCCCGGCCGGCCGGTCCGATCGACTCGACCCCGCCGATGATCGAGCTGCGGATGGGCCGCACGCCGGCCAGCATCAGGATGCCTTTCTCGATCGCCTTCACGCCATGGGCGCCGAAGACCAGGCGAAACACCGGGCCGGGCATGCCCATGGTGACGACCAGGCGCGCCGAGCGGCCCTTGAGCTTGGAGATCCAGCCCCGCTCGCCGATAGCAAAGCCAAAGCCGCCGCGAAACACCTGCTCCAGGAGAGCCTTCAGCTTGGCCGGAACGCCGCCCAGCCACAGGGGAAACAGCAATACGATATGCTCGGCCCGCTCGATGTCCTGTTGCAGGGCGCGAATTTCGGCCGGCGGCTGTCCCTGTTCGAACTCCGACTGGCCGAGCAGGTAGGGGACATCCATCGCCCCCAGGTCGACGCGTTTCACGGTGTGGCCGGCCTTCACCGCGGCGTCGGCATAGGCGCTCGCCAAGGCGCCGCCGAAACGGTCGGGGCTGGGATCGGGGTGCCCGACCAGGATGAGAATACGCCGGCTCATGACGGTCAGGGTGGCCCAGGCGCGAACCTGCGCCCTTGAGCCGCGTCAAAGTCTCTACAGCACCGAGCAGTTGGTGATCTGGCTGAACGCTTCCAACGCCGCCGTGCCGACGACCGAGGTGCCGAAGCGGTCCAGCTCCGGAGACCACACCGCCACCGTCGCCTTGCCTGGGATCACCGCGACGATGCCGCCGCCCACGCCGCTCTTGGCCGGCAGGCCGACGCGGTAGGCGAAGTTGCCGACGCTGTCATAGATGCCGCAGGTCAACAGCAGCGAATTGAGCCGCCGGGTCAGGCGCTCGGGGAACACCGTCTCCTGGGCCACAGGCGAGAAGCCGCCCGCCGCCAGGGGCAGGAAGGCCCGGGCCAGCTGGCGACAACTCATGGTCAGGGCGCACTGGCGGCAATAGGCGGCCACCACGCCCTCGGGCTCGTGGGTCAGGGTGCCCTTGCCGCGCATCAGGCTCGCGATAGCCCGGTTCTGCCAGGCATGGGCCAGCTCCGAGCCCGCCACCGCCCCGTCGATCTCCAGCCGCTCGTCGCACAGGAAGCCGGCGAAGTCCCGGACCAGCGCGGCCGGATCGCGCGTGACGTCCAACAGCACATCGGTGATCGCCAGGGCGCCGGCGTTGATGAACGGGTTGCGTGGCGCCCCGCCCTCGGCTTCCAGCAAGGAGAGGTGGTTGAACGGCGTGCCCGACGGCTCCTTGCCGACCCGGGTCCAGGTCTCGTCGCCCAGGCGGTTGAGCGCCAGCCCCAGCGCGAAGACCTTGGTGATGCTCTGGACCGAAAAGCCCTCGTCGGCGTCGCCGATGACGTGCTCGCCGCCATCGACCGTGCGCACGGCCATGCCGAACTTGCGCCCCGGCACATTGGCTAGCTCCGGGATGTAGTCGGCCGTCCGCCCCTTGCCGAAATGCGGCTTCACCAGCACCGCCACCTCGGCCAGCACGTCGGGGATCGAGAGCGCCTTCATGTCGACGCGCCGGCTCTTAAGCGAAGGCCGCGAAGTAGCGGTTGATCAGCGCCTCGTAGGCGCCCGCCAGCTGGCGGATCTCCTCGACCGGGACCCGCTCGTCGACCTGGTGCATGGTCGAGCCCACGAGGCCGAACTCGACCACCGGGCACAGGGCGCGGATGAAGCGGGCGTCGCTGGTGCCGCCGGTGGTCGACAGCTCCGGTACGCGGCCGGTGGCGTCGCCGACGGCGGCCACGATGACATCGGTGAAGGCGCCCGGCTCGGTCAGGAAGGCCTCGCCGCTGATCTTGCACAGCGCTTCCACGCGGCCCGAGAAGCCTTCCGCCGCCTCGCGGCACTCGGCCTCGATCCAGGCCGCCAAGTCCTTGCCCTGGTGGGCCGGGTTGAAGCGGATGTTCACCCGCGCCTTGGCCGAGGCGGGGATGACGTTGGTGGCCGTGTTGCCGACGTCGACCGTGGTCACTTCCAGGTTCGAGGGCTGGAAGCCCGTATAGCCCTCGTCCAGCACTCGGCTTTGCAGGCGCGACAGGATGTCGACCATCACCGGGATCGGGTTGGCGGCGCGATGCGGATAGGCCACGTGGCCCTGCACGCCGTCCACGGCGATCCAGGCGTTGATGCTGCCGCGCCGGCCGATCTTGACCATGTCGCCCAGCAGATTGGCGCTGGTCGGCTCGCCGACGATGCAGTGGTCGATGATCTCGCCCTCGGCGGCCAGGGCCTCGACGACCTTGACCGTGCCGTCCTCGGCCACGCCCTCCTCGTCGCCGGTGATCAGGAAGCTGATCGAGCCGGCGTGCTCTGGGACCTTGCCCACGGCGGCGACGAAGGCGGCGATGGCGCTCTTCATGTCGACCGCGCCCCGGCCGTAGAGGACGCCGGCCTTGATCTCGGCTTCGAACGGACCGGCGGTCCAGGCCGCGTCGTCGCCGACCGGCACCACGTCGGTGTGGCCGGCGAAACAGAGGTTGGGCCTGGCCGTTCCGCGCCGGGCGTAGAGGTTCTCGATCTCGCCGAACGTCATGCGCCGGCAGGTGAAGCCGAGCGCTTCCAGCTGGCGCTGCAGCGTATCCATCGCGCCCGCGTCGGCCGGGGTCACCGACGGGCGACGGATCAGGGCTTGAGCCAGTTCGACGGGGTCGATGCTGACGGAAACGGGCGCGGGGCTGGTCATGATGCGGGGTTTAGGCTTCCCTCTGGCGGGACGCAAACCCAGCAAGCTTCTTCCAAGGTCTCCGATGCCCAAGATCGATATCGCCTCGGCCCCGACCCGCGTCGGCACGGCCTATCCCGCGCCGTTCAACGCGCCCTGCCTGCAACGCCATCGCACCAAGCTGGGCGACGCGGTCGGGCTCGACCAGTTCGGCGTCAACCTCCTGCGCCTGCCGCCTGGCGCCTGGTCCAGCCAGCGCCACTGGCACACGGCCGAGGACGAGTTCACCTGGGTGCTCGAGGGCGAGGTCGTGCTCGTGGAGAACGACGGCGAGACGGTGCTGAGAGCCGGCGACTGCGCGGGCTTCAAGGCCGGGGCGGCGAACGGCCACCACTTCCAGAACCGCTCGGACAGGGACGTGCTGCTGCTGGAGATCGGCTCGCGGCGGCCGGATACGGATGGCTGCGACTATCCCGATATCGACCTGGTTCTGCGGGAGGGGGAGGATGTCTACCGTCACCGCGACGGGACGCCGTATGAGACGGATCAGGGGCGGAAGCGGTAGGGGCGCGCAAGTCTGCGATGAATGGTTGTCGAGCATGCTCCCTCTCCCATAGGGAGAGGGCTGGGGTGAGGGGTTACAGCGCTCGACGGAGTGCCGGCACCCCGTCAAACCTCGTAACCCCTCACCCTCCCACCGCTTCGCGGCGGGCCCCTCCCTCTCCCTAAAGGAGAGGGGTTCTAGAGCCCGCTCAGCCCTGCGATCGTCTCACCGTGAGATGTAAGGAGGGCTCCCTTCCGCGAGGAAGGACGCTCGAAACCCAGACATAATCCCCCGTCATCCCGCGCTTCATGCGCGGGACCCATGGTTCAGCTCTCGCTTGAGAGGACACCTTGCCCCGCACCTGCGGCGGACAGATGGGTCCCGCGAACACGTCGCGGGATGACGGCTATCTCTGGATTTCCAGAAAAAGCCGCCCCCTAGAGCGGATTGGGATTTCTGGGAATCGACGGATTCTCAAATCGGCTGAGGTCTGATTCAAGCTTCCTGCTGGGACGGGAGGCCGGCAGGGATGACCAAACCATACTCGTTGGATCTTCGTGAGC
>Ga0255334_1000125_pt1 | contig 81747 bp, 84 predicted proteins | sample EtOH5_35cm_T3_12_FD_202080 | JGI IMG/M metagenome (GOLD analysis project Ga0255334, IMG submission 202080) | Sandy soil microbial communities from University of British Columbia, Vancouver, Canada - EtOH5_35cm_T3_129 | ecosystem: Engineered > Artificial ecosystem > Sand microcosm > Unclassified ...
TTGATGGGCGACGGCCTGCGCGATGCGCTGGACCCGAAACTCAAGAACGCCGCCTGAGGAGATTCAAATGTCACTGTTAGAAATCAAGAATCTCAACGTTCGCTTCGGCGACAAGAACGCCGTTCCGGTGGTCGACGGTCTCGACATTACCGTGGACAAGGGCGAAGTTCTGGCCATCGTTGGCGAATCGGGTTCCGGCAAGTCCGTGACCATGATGGCGCTGATGGGCTTGATCGAACATCCGGGGATCGTCACCGCCGACGCCCTGAATTTCGACGGCAAGAACATGCTCAAACTGAGCAACCGTCAGCGTCGGCAGATCGTCGGCAAAGACCTGGCCATGGTTTTCCAGGACCCGATGACCGCGCTGAACCCGAGCTACACCGTCGGTTTCCAGATCGAAGAAGTGCTGCGCCTGCACCTGAAAATGTCCGGCAAGCAAGCCCGCAAACGTGCCATCGAATTGCTGGAAAAAGTTGAAATCCCGGGCGCCGCCAGCCGTATGGATGCTTACCCGCATCAACTGTCCGGTGGTATGAGCCAGCGTGTTGCGATCGCCATGGCGATTGCCGGCGAACCGAAACTGCTGATCGCCGACGAACCGACCACGGCACTGGACGTAACGATTCAGGCGCAGATCATGGACCTGCTGTTGGCCCTGCAGAAAGAGCAGAACATGGGCCTGGTGCTGATCACTCACGACCTCGCGGTCGTGGCCGAAACCGCCCAGCGCGTGTGCGTGATGTACGCCGGCCAAGCGGTCGAAGTGGGTCAGGTGCCTCAGCTGTTCGACATTCCGGCGCACCCGTACAGCGAAGCGCTGCTCAAGGCGATTCCGGAACACAGCCTCGGCGCCACGCGCCTGGCCACGCTGCCGGGCATCGTTCCCGGTCGTTATGACCGTCCGCAGGGTTGCCTGCTGTCGCCGCGTTGCCCGTACGTGCAGGAGACCTGCCGTCAGCAACGTCCAACCCTCGACCCGAAAAGCAACAGCCTCGCCCGCTGCTTCTACCCGTTGAATCAGGAGGTGGCGTAATGGCCGTCGTACTTACCGCCCGCGACCTGACCCGTCACTACGAAGTGTCCCGTGGCCTGTTCAAGGGCCATGCGACCGTTCGCGCCCTGAACGGTGTGTCGTTCGAACTGGAAGCCGGCAAGACCCTCGCTGTCGTCGGCGAATCGGGCTGCGGCAAATCCACCCTGGCCCGTGCCCTGACGCTGATCGAAGAGCCGTCCTCCGGTTCCTTGAAAATCGCCGGGCAGGAAGTCACCGGCGCGAACAAAGCTGAACGCAAGCAATTGCGCAAAGACGTGCAGATGGTGTTCCAGAGCCCTTACGCGTCGTTGAACCCGCGGCAAAAGGTCGGTGACCAGCTCGGCGAGCCGCTGCTGATCAACACCAACCTGAGCGCCGCCGAACGTCGTGAGAAAGTGCAGGCGATGATGAAGCAGGTGGGCTTGCGTCCTGAGCACTACCAGCGTTATCCGCACATGTTCTCCGGCGGTCAGCGCCAGCGGATCGCCCTGGCCCGCGCGATGATGTTGCAGCCTAAAGTGCTGGTAGCGGATGAACCGACCTCGGCGCTGGACGTGTCCATTCAGGCGCAGGTGCTGAACCTGTTCATGGACTTGCAGCAAGAGTTCAACACCGCTTACGTGTTCATCTCCCACAACCTGGCGGTGGTGCAACACGTCGCCGATGACGTGATGGTGATGTACCTCGGTCGCCCGGTAGAAATGGGCCCGAAGAACGACATCTACGAGCGTCCTCTGCACCCGTACACCCAGGCGCTGCTGTCGGCCACCCCGACCATTCACCCGGACCCGAACAAGCCGAAAATCAAGATCGTCGGCGAGTTGCCCAACCCGTTGAACCCGCCATCGGGTTGCGCTTTCCACAAGCGCTGCCCGTACGCGACCGAGCGTTGCAGCACTGAAGAGCCGGCCCTGCGCCTGCTCGACAGCCGCCAGGTGGCTTGCCACTACGCGGAGCAATTCCTCGACGGCGCGGCATAAAAATGTGGGAGTGAGCCTGCTCGCTCCCACAGGGATAGATGACCTGTTCACTAACCCCTTCTGCTTCGGCTGCGCATCAGTCGGGCAGGAGGGGTTTTCTTTTGTCTGTCACTTAAGCCCCTTCATCCTCATCGTCCGGTTCGTCAGTGGTCGAGTCGTCATCGTCTGCGCTGCCGCCCTGCCCCTGATCGCCCGGCTCCGATTCGGACTTGGCGAGCATCAATTCACCCTGCCCGACCTGCCCGCTCGAAGCCTGGGTATCGTGATTCTCGCACTCGGCCCAGACCGCCGAACTGCCGAGGGTCAGCATTACCAATACTTTCAACATCAATAAAACGCGTAGCAACCTGTTCATAGCCGATTCCATCCATTTGTAGGTGAAACAGCGATGCCTTCTCTGGCGTTGAATAGAATCTAGTTCCGATTGATTCGGTTCTCCAGATAGGACGCTAACGGATGGACGGAATGCCCTTGGTGGGGAGATTGGTTTTGAATAACGTCTATAACCGGATCAGCTAAGTGAAGCAGGCTCGGCGCGCGCTGTTGGAAGAACCTTTTGCTGTCCTGACAAGCGAGTCGCTTGATAAATCAGCGGTATGGACAGGACCGCCAGAGCCGCACTGGCGAGCCAGACGCTATGCCCACCGAAATGACCATAGAGCTGGCCTCCAAGCGCAGGCGAAAGCAGGGCACTTGCACTCCAGCACATGAAAAAAAGACCAAAGTAATGCCCGCTTTTTCCTCCTTGCGCATGCTGCATGACCAGCACGTTCAGGGGCGGCATGAAAAGAGCTTCGCCCAGCGTCCAAATCACGGTCGACAGGCAGACAAAAAGCACCCCGGCCCCCAACGGCAACATCCCGAGCCCGCAGGCCAATAACAGGCTCCCCGCCACCAGTTGCCGACGTACGCCCCATTGCTCACTCCAATGTGATAACGGTATTTGCAGCAGCACCACCAGCATCGCATTGAGTGCAAATTGCCACCCAATGACCTCGGTGCTCAACCGGTAATACTCGAGTAAATAGTTGCCCAACATGCTGTAGACCGGGTCAAAGGCCAGGCCGAGTACGACGGCAGCCGCCAACAACCACAGGAACGGTTTGTTTCGATACGGTACGCATGAACCTGAAGCAATTTCAGGCACCTCATCCGGTATCAAGACCGGTCGATGAAATGTCGTTCGGACAAACCACAAAAACGCCAACAGCGTCATGGCTGCACTGACAAAAAATACCCAGCGAAAATCAGTCTGCGCCAGCACCCCACCCACCACCCCGGCGACCGCCATGCCCAGGTTTCTGGCAACACGACTCAAAGACTGCGCACGAGCACGCTGCGCAACCTGGCAATACTCCATGATCAACCGCTGATGAAGGGTGCGAATCGCTCCATCGAGTACACCGCTGAACAGCAGCAACCCAGCCAGCAAAGGCACGTCAGTCACCAGCCCCAACAAGACCAATACCCATGCCGAGACAAAAAACAACGCGGCAGTGAGCCGCGCCGTGGAGAAATGATCACTGAGCAGTCCGCCGACCATTGACCCGATCAGCAAGCCGGCCCCGTATCCGGATAACAACCAGCCAACGGTTTCAATCGCAAGCCCCAGTTCCTGGCGCAAGTACAACGCCATGAACAGCTTGACCATGGTGCTCAAGCGATTGATGAACAACAGCGCCGCCAGCACCCAGGCCATTACGCAGAAATAGCCGTCCAGCCGCAGCAGGTGAGTAAGCCGACTGGTCATTCCATTGATCCCTTGTGCTCCTGCTCCGTGGAAAATCGCTGTTTGCGAAAGGTCCTCCGAACACTAGCCCCCAACAATTGCGTTGTCACGGGTAAAAACCCTGGTCACGAAAAAACAGAGGCAAGCTACAAAGTCAGGAAAAAAGACCTACAGAAAAACCTCACACTCCGATCGCCTGGAGCTAAAAAAAAATCAAAAAAAACCCGCAGCTTTCGCCACGGGCTTTCGGGTGCACCACACAATCCGTAGGAGCAAAGCTTGCTCGCGATGGCAATCTCAAAACCGCCATCGCCAGCAAGGGCTAACCGCCCCCGGCGCCTACAAATTAATGGTGCTCACGCGTCGCACGGAATTTCACGTCCGGCCAGCGCTCTTCCATCAGCGCCAGGTTGACCCGCGTCGGGGCCAGGTAAGTCAGGTGACCGCCGCCGTCGATGGCGAGGTTTTCCACAGCCTTGACGCTGAACTCTTCGAGCTTTTTCTTATCGCTGCAATCGATCCAGCGCGCGGAATACACAGTAATCGGCTCGTAGGAGCACTCGACCTTGTATTCCTCTTTCAAACGGCTGGCGACCACATCGAACTGCAGCACACCGACGGCGCCGAGGATGATGTCGTTGCTGCGCGTCGGGAAGAACACCTGAGTGGCGCCCTCTTCTGCCAATTGCTGCAGGCCCTGACGCAGTTGCTTGGATTTCAGCGGATCACGCAGGCGCACGCGACGGAACAGTTCCGGGGCGAAGTGCGGGATACCGGTGAAGCCCAGGACTTCGCCTTCGGTGAAGGTGTCGCCGATCTGGATCGTGCCGTGGTTGTGCAGGCCGATGATATCGCCGGCAAACGCTTCTTCCAGTTGCTCACGCTCGGAGGAGAAGAAGGTCAGCGCATCGCCGATCCGCACGTCCTTGCCGGTGCGCACGTGGCGCATCTTCATGCCTTTTTCGTACTTGCCGGAGCAGATACGCATGAAGGCGATACGGTCGCGGTGTTTGGGGTCCATGTTCGCCTGGATCTTGAACACGAAGCCGGCGAATTTCTCTTCAACCGGTTCCACGGTGCGCTCGTTGGCGACACGGGCCAGCGGTTTCGGCGCCCAGTTGACCACGGCGTCAAGCACGTGATCGACACCGAAGTTGCCCAATGCGGTCCCGAAAAACACCGGAGTCAGTTGGCCGTCGAGGAATTCCTGTTGATTGAATTCGTGACAGGCGCCCTGCACCAGTTCCAGCTGATCGACGAAGCGATCGTACTCGTCGCCCAGGTGCGCGCGGGCTTCATCGGAGTCGAGCTTCTCGATGATTTTCACATCGGTGCGCTCGTGGCCGTGGCCCGCGGTGTACACGATGATGTAGTCGTCGGCGAGGTGATAGACGCCCTTGAAGTCGCGGTAGCAGCCGATCGGCCAGGTGATCGGCGCCGCCTTGATCTTCAGGACCGCTTCGATTTCGTCGAGCAGTTCGATCGGGTCGCGGATGTCACGGTCGAGTTTGTTGATGAAGCTGACAATCGGCGTGTCACGCAGACGGCAGACGTCCATCAGCGCGATGGTGCGTGGCTCAACGCCCTTACCGCCATCGAGAACCATCAAGGCCGAGTCCACTGCCGTCAGGGTGCGGTAGGTGTCTTCGGAGAAGTCTTCGTGGCCCGGGGTGTCGAGCAGGTTGATCATGTGGTCGCGATACGGGAACTGCATGACCGACGTGGTAATGGAAATACCCCGTTGTTTTTCCATTTCCATCCAGTCGGAGGTGGCATGGCGGTCAGACTTGCGAGATTTCACCGTGCCAGCAATCGCAATCGCCTTGCCCATCAGCAAGAGCTTCTCGGTGATGGTGGTTTTACCGGCATCGGGGTGGGAAATAATGGCAAACGTGCGTCTGGCGTTGACTTCATTGACAATTTTACTATCGGACATCGCTTAAAATCTCGATTGTGTACGCTGATATGTACACAGTTAAAAAAGTACCTTTGGCCGATTGCAAAGGCCAACACAGATAACCGCGCATTGTAACAAATGGCGGGCGGGAGTGCCCGGTACGATGGCATCCATACCGATGAGCGCAGGATCAGTAGGCCTGCCCACAAGGCAAGCCGTTCTCCGGAGGACCTATCCCCAGCGCCCCCCTTACCAAACGCGCCCAAGCAGCCGATGGACAGGCTGATGGCAAATAGGTAGCTTCGACCAGTCGCGCCGAATCCGCAGACAAGGCAATCGTTCACATCATGATTCTTTCGGGGGAGCATGCCGCGTTTGTTGCCCCCCTCAATGAATTAGAAAAGGGCTTGCCGCGCGACAAGGAAGGTAATACGACATTATTAATGCCCAATAGTGGTTGTAGCTCGGGGAGAAACATGAGCGAAAGTTCTTTCAGTTCAATTCGGAATGGCACAATTGCTTCTGTGATTGCTGGTATTTTTCTGTTGCTCGTGCCGGATGCCAGAGCATATATCGTAAGATTTTTGTCTTGGGTGTGGTCTGGTTTGACATGGTGCTGGAGCGCCCTCATGTCTTCGTACTCCTTGCCAGGCTGGGTATGGCTTATCGTTTTTTTGTTTGCCTTTATCGGTGTGATTAATATCTTTTTGACACTCAGAGGAGAACCGGATAAACCCGAGCACCTTTCATACGTCGAAGACTTCATGCATGGGGCCAAATGGCGCTGGCAATGGATTTCCAATCAGATAATTAATCTCTGGTGCTATTGCCCGAAGTGTGAAGCTACGCTTGTCTATGACGATAGTTCTTGCGGCAACTATTTGGCCAATATAAAGCAAACCGATTTCATCTGTGAAAACTGTCGCCACTCAGTCGTCGCCTCTATTCCTGGTGGCAATAAAACTTATGCGTTAGGAGCAGTAGAGCGCGAGATTGACAGGCGAATCCGGACAGGCGAGTACAAAAGGCAGCGTGCGTGAATGACGACTTTAAAGTTCTATCTAGGCCTTAGAGAAGAAATACTGAAGCAGATTTCCGGCGTTGAAAACTCCAATGGATATTTTAGTTGGGATGACACCACTCCGAATTGGCTTACCAAGAGTCGTCTGGAGTCATTGCTTGAGAAGCACATTCTACTCGCCAAGGAACTTGGAGTTTATATCGTCACCAGATATACGAAGTGCTCAAATCCAAAACACGAATGGTATCCGACGACCAATCGCTACGGAATGACAATTCCTTACCAGGATGAACGCTTCATATGGGACGGAAGACAGCTTTATCAGAACGAACGTCTCTCTACCTGCCCCTGCTCCCCAAAGAATAAGCCTCATAATAACTGGGTTATCGATGATATTATTTACGACAAATCAGCCGACATAGAAAACTGTAGAACTATTGCTCTCATCCTTGAAGATGTATCGGATGCCATAAAAAAATCTGGAGACAATAAACCTCGCTCTGGAATAAGAGAATATTTATTGAGGGCCACCTTAAGAATTAACGACGCAATATTGCCAAAATCGGTAGATGACTATATTGCGGAAGCCCGTAAAACACTTTAAATAATTCGTTATTATCACCTCTACCTATCATGCTCTTCGCCCCTTCGATGATGCGATAGCGCCATCGAAAGGACAGTAATATCGTCTAATGGCAATCAGGTGATTTTAAGAAAGCGGCAACAAGACTACCAATAAACATTGAATATAATTTTCAGGGACTTTAAATGTCATTCCAAACCCCCATCACTATTTCTGCCGCAATAAGAAACATTGAGAACAACCAATACCTCCTTCCTGCCATTCAACGTGAATTTGAGTGGAGTTACGATAAAATAGAATGGTTGTTTGACTCGATAATGAGAAACTATCCGATTAGCTCATTTCTGTTTTGGCGGGTCGAAGGTGACACCAAGACAAACTATAAATTTTATCAATTCCTCAAAGACTTCAAGCAACGGTATAAAACCCACAACGAAGAATTTAACACGAGCAATCACAACGATTTCACGGCAGTGCTCGATGGTCAGCAACGACTGACTTCACTCTATATCGGACTTCGAGGAAGCTACGCATACAGAACTCCACGACTCCACGAAGAGAATACAGAACGAGTCTACCCAACCAGACATCTGTATTTGAACATTGAAAAGCCATTGGAAAACGAAGAAGACGGCAGAATTTATGAATTTAAATTCCTGACCAACAATGAGTTCAACTCAAACAAAGTAACGTGGTTTAGGGTTTCTGAGATCCTGGCACTTTCAGACGACTTCGAATTCAATAAGTATCTTGATAATCACGATCTAAAAACGAATGAATTTTCGTACAGAAGTCTGGCCGCACTAAAGAATGTAATCCACTCAAGGCCGATCATAAATTTCTTTCTAGAAACAGAGCAAAGCATCGACAAAGCACTAAACATTTTTATAAGAATAAACAGTGGCGGCGAACCATTAAATTTTTCAGATTTAATCATGTCCATAGCCGTTGCCAACTGGGATAAAAAAGACGCAAGAAAAGAAATCCACACTCTTGTCGACAATGTGCGAGACAAGGGCTTCACAATTTCAAAAGACTTTATTTTGAAAGCCTTCCTATACTTACACAGCAAAGATATTAAATTCAAAGTCACCAACTTCTCAAAAAGCAATGCCATTGAATTTGAAAAAGAGTGGGACAAAATCCGAGACGCCATCTTATCCGTATTCGACCTTGTCAAATCATTTGGATTTACGGATTCGACCCTGACATCAAAAAACGCACTCATTCCGATAATTTATTACATTTACCACAAAGACATATACACAGATTTTCATACCAAGATTGCACACATGGACGATAGGAGCATTATTAAAAAATGGCTCCACGTGGCTTTGATCAAACGGATTTTTGGCGGAACATCGGATAGCGTGCTGAGTCAAATCCGCAAAGCATTCACCAATGATGTATCCAGGACAGCCGTTGAGTTTGACTTTCCTGTCTTCCCTGTCATCAGCATCAATGAAAACACAAAAAGAGATACGGGCATTACGGACGAGTTCATCGCTGACATCCTACTAACTCAAAAAGATGACATGTATGCTTTCTCCATACTGGCATTACTGTATCCAAACCTTGATTACAAAAATAACAACTTCCATAAAGACCACATGCATCCAGAGAATACGTTCAGCGATATTTCGGTTGAAGACTACGAAAAATATGGCTGGGAGACTTATAACTCCATCGCAAATCTTCAAATGCTGGACGCTAATGAAAACATGTCGAAACAGCATACAAACCTATTATCCTGGGTCGATTCGCAAACAATAAATCAAGACCGTCCCACTTTCATCAAGAACCATTTAATACCGGACACCAGTCTGGCAATTTTAGACTTCGGAAAATTTATTGAGGCCAGAAAAATTATCTTAACTGACAAGCTCAAGCAAATCCTCAACTGAGATAAAGGGCTGTGAAGATAGAACACCTCGGCGGACGGCTTTCAGCCCGCCGCTGACTCAAGCGTCAGCCCACACCTTATCTATCCCGGTCATGCTCATCGCTCTTGCTATGATCATGACCGGGAGAGATAACTGGCTTAGGTTGCTCCAAGCCTCCGCTATCCACCCGCTCTTTATTACCTTTACGAGATGCCTCTGCTGCTCGTTCAAATGCAGCCATAAGATCGGGAGCTTCTCTGGGCGGCTGACGCTTTGCCTTCTCAAAAGCTGCCAGCACATCGGGGGCAGCTCTCTCTGGTGGCGAATGCTCGTGATCAACGATCTCGACCAGCGAAGGCATAGCACCATCCTCGCCGCGAGCCCTGACACACTGATCTCGTTTGTTATCCCGCATGAATGCCGCCAGCTCTCGTCTGTCCACTTTTTCAAGGGATGCTGCCTTGCGTTCAATGCCAAGTGCTTGAAGCTTGAGGCGGAAATCCAGAGTCTTGGCATCCTGTGTTTGGCGTGCTTTTAGCTGAGCCTGCTGTTCGAGATGAGCGCGAACGCGTTTGGCATCTTGATAGTGGTGCAATTTCTGGCGCAAGAAATTGACACCGCTGACCCGGCCAAGAAACTCCGACAAGCCCGTGGGGCGGTTTTGATACCGCTCCCGGCGAACGGCTTTCATGATGGCAAGGTGGCCTGTACGCAGATTGTCCCGCTCTCCCCGGTGCTTTTCCTGCTGCGCAAGACGCAAGCAATGCTGTCGTTGCTTGAGTGCTTCTTGCTGCTGCTCTATTCCGCTACGCCGCTCCATCTGGCCATGCTTCAGTTCGGCGAGCCGGTCGGCGTAGTTATCTTCCTTAACGGCTCGCTCGATCAGCTTGCGGTGCGCCGCAACGAGCTTCTCAGCCTCCTGGACGGTCGGCAGTGATTCACACGGGAATTCTTTCTCAAGAAACTCACGGATGTCCTTCGTGCGGATGGACTTATCATCGATAAGCTTTGGCAGAGTGTTCACGTTGCCGTAAAGATCGACCAGGACATACGGACGGTTTCCGGTGGCCAGCATGTAGCCCCGCTCGGCGAGCGCATGCACGAACGACCGGGCATCATCACTCTGTTGCCAGGCCTCCGTAATCTGCCGCTTATGGTCTTCTTTGGAAAGTCCGGTCTGCCGTAGCTGCGCCTGCTCGTAAAGGGATATCTGCCCGACCTTCCGGGATTTTTCATACCCGGCGGGAAGCGTCAGCCCGTGATCGCGGGCGAACCCTCGCGTTACCCGCATCAGCTTGTCCCGGTCAAAGGCCAGATGGACGGCTTTCTGATTATCAGCATCGATCCGTGACCAGACCACATGGCAGTGCTCACGGCCATACTTGATATGGAACACTACGGCACGGGGTTGATTGCCCAACCCCAGGGCGTCCTCGGTGCGCCGGATATAATCCAGGTACTGATCGCGCGTCAGCGGTCCCTGCGCAGGATCAGGGTTAATCGACAGGCTGTAGAGATACTTATCGCACCGGGTCAGCGTATCAGCCTGTACCTGCCACTCTTTGAACGCACCGTGCAGGTCCCCGGCAATGGCTCCTCGCAAATCAGCCACCTCGGCCAGCTCATTGTCGTAGGCATTCAGAAGGTGAGTGGCGAGGTCCTGGCCGCTTCCCCGCTGTGAGGCAAAAGGGATCATGGGTCCCTCCCCAAGGCCAGCATGAGATAGCTCCTGATTTCAGCGAGCTCATCCCGGCACTCCTGGAGAATTAGGCTGGGACCGCTATCAGTGGACGAGCGGCCAGCCTGCTCCAGCCGGTCGTTAATGCGGGCTGCTTGCGACAGCAGCATGGCAATCATCTTTTGATCCAGCGGCGAAACGCGTTTAGACCGGGGAGCGGCCCCGCCGAAAATAGCCTCGGTGATATAGCCGTTAATGGAATGACCTGAGTTGTGCACCCGCGCGTGAAACTCCTCGCGCAACCTTTCGGGTGGGCGGTAAGAGATCGGCGCATCGCGTTTTTTCTTTGATCTGGTCATGCCGCCAACATAGCTGCTCCTAAAAAGCCGTCGCCTCCTGGTTTCCTCTCGTCTTCAGCACCGCGCAGTGGTCGATGGAATTCCAAAGGGAGAGCTGACATCTCTCTTTGGTCGGCACCGGGCCGAAACCCGGTCGTGGGTCCAGGGATGCGAAAGTCCCTGGTCGTGGGTTGCAAGGGGCGATGAAGTAGCCCTTTGCTCGATGGGTTCAGGGAGAGCCGAAGTCTCCCTGATCGTGTGCAACGGCGAAACGTTGCGTCTAATCCCTTAGCAAAAATGTTCCCTAGAACATTTGCGCTTAGGGATTCCAAGGGGGGATCGCGGGGGACTGGAAGTCCCCACGCAAGGTGGGCGTGGTACTACCACGCACACCTTGTGCTCACTTCGTTCGCAACTGGCCCTTGAGTCCAGTTTAAGGCTGGGGGTATGAATATTTTCTAAAAGAAACAGCGACTGCTAATGCAGATTCCAAATTTCTTTTGCGCGATTCACTGCCTGATAGCATTTGTTTTTGTGGATGTGAATTTAAAAATCAGAGCAGCCCGCATGACTGTATTGCGGCATTCGCAATCGCGTGCAGGAGATTGATGTGGACCATGACGGACTGATATGGATTGAAGAAAAAAGACGAGCCTTACGGCCCGCCTTTTCTGTTTTCAATCAGCGTTGGCTATTCGCCTGGCTGGTCGGTGCTTTCGATTTCGTAAAGCATGAAGTCAGAGACGATCTGCGTACCGGCCAACTTTATGTAGAACGATCCATCAGCATTTTTCCAGGCGACGCCGATGCGTTCGTACACGGCATTTTCGCCTGAGCCTTTGCGCACCTTCGCGACGAAACCAGGTTTCCTGGATTCAGATGCGGTTGTTTTGGTATTCATGTTGAGTCTCCTTTTTCGCTTGAGGCTGGGTTATTCCAGCGACGAGCCCCCAGCAGCCAGCGAGCGAAGACGTGTCATGGGCAACACGGGCCTGCACAGGGCGATAGCCCGAACAGGTGCAGGCTTGGTGCGGGCCGCCCATTGATACGCCGCCAGGGCATCGGCGAACGATGGCTAGAGGGTAAAGGCTAATAGCTGGGATAAAGACAGCCCCAGAAAAGGGAGTATCTGGATACCGCACTCGCATGCCGAATGAGTCAGAAGACGCAAATGAAGGAGCTTTCAGGCGATCGAATCCGACTCGACGAATAACCGAAGAAAACGGGTTCCACTGATCGGTCCGGACGCCCGCTCTATGATTACGCGCGGCACTTGAATCGTCGGCTAACAATGCGATCAACTACGCTCGATGGAATTTTGTATTTAGGCACGGACCAATATGAGTTAAAAACAGAGACAAAAAGCCGAAAGCACAAATGAATTGAATTTCAATCATCACCTTTGAATATTAGTTTTTATGGGTCAAATGCTAAACTTAACTACGCTACGGCATCTGAAGCAGACCAATACAGCAGCGGTAAACTTCACTGTATTTGCGCTGCAGATACGACTTCTAAAATACGGCATATTTAGACACTTTCCAGGCAAACTTATCTAACGCATCTCGACAATCGCACAAATCGAGTTATAGTTGAGATCTTTCTCAGCTAAGGGCCATTTTAAAAATGGATTATTTCGCTGCTTTGAAGAGCTTTGTCCGTGCAGCAGAGCTAAAAAGTTTCACTCGTGTCGCTCTGGACTTATCCATTCAGACGTCTACGGCATCCCGGCACATTTCAGATCTTGAGACTGATCTGCGGATCGCCCTCTTCAATCGCACGACACGCGGTTTGTCATTGACTGAAGGTGGGACCGTATTTTACGAAAAAGCATCTCAGCTACTACTCCAGTTAGACGAGGCGCGGGAGGCTGCGTCCTCCCTGAATCGAAATCCTGCGGGAGTATTGAGAGTGACGTTACCAGGCGCATTTGGTCGCCGACATATTATGCCATGGATTAATGAATTCTTAGCGAAGTATCCCGATATTGAGATAGAGGCTATTTTTACAGATGAAACTCTAAACCTAATCGAGTCCCGTATTGATCTAGGAATACGTATAGGCTCTTTAAAAGACTCGTCCTTGATTGCGCGACGCTTGGCACCCCAACAGAGAATTGCATGTGCAAGCCGAGACTATATTAAGTCTCATGGAGCCCCTTCAAAACCATCAGAACTTAACACTCACTCGTGCCTTGCATTTTCGCGAACGCCAGATAAATGCTGGTACGCTGAAAGAAAAACTTTGAAAAATCTCCATCCCGTCGGTAAAGACGTTGCAGATTGTTTGGTTGAAGAGACTACAGATTCGTCCAATGCACAAATCGAAGCATTAGAGCAGATTACTATCAGCGGTGCTTTCGCCGCTAATGATAGCGAAGCGTTATTAGAGGCAACACTAGGAGGACTAGGAATTGCTCTACTTCCCTCTTGGCTCATCCAGGCTCAATTGTCCGCAGGCAGGCTTATTGACGTGCTCCCCGATTGGGACATGCGGATTACAGCTGAAGCCCCTTCTATATGGGCGGTATATCCGTATAAAAAAACCGTCTCGAGCAAAGTCCGAACTTTCGTTGATTTTCTTATAGGAAAAATTGGCAATCCTCCGTATTGGGATACAAATGCTTCAAAGAAGTAAAAAAAAAAAAATAAAAACGTAGAAAAAAGTACGCCGTTAATACGGCGCACTATTAACAATTGCTCATTCAGCGAAGCGGATATCTAACGCGCGAAGATAAGTCTGGAGTCCAGCATCCTGAATTGGGATAAGCCGTGCACTTTCCTTCGATTCATTGAAATGAGCATGCCAGTAACCAGGCGGCGTAATGAATGCCATACCGGGTTCCCAATCTACCCTAGTGGGGTTAGCAATATTTCCTTCTTTGTCCAGAGTGGTACCCACAAGCGAATAACATCCTTTAGGGCAATCCACGATAAAGTCCAACGCTATTGATTGATGACGATGAGGCTTTTGAATAGAATTTCCGGGGAGCAAGCCAAACATAGCCCACAAGACATGAGTGACAGTCCTAGTCTGGTCAAAGTGCTCATTACCTAAGAGCACAGATACACGACTACGTTTATGCGCGCTTGGATCTTTTGAAACTTTTAACAATTCTTCTGCCGCGCGGTCTGCCGGATAAAATGTTGGAGAAAATCGCGGTTCTACAGCACTAACCCCAAGGTAGGTCATCAGTGGGGCATCGGTAACGTAGTACAGAGTAACTGTACTTTCCGCGGTCAAAATCGCTGACAACCCGCCAGGCAGCGTAAAAAACGCTCCCTCTGAAAAAGGAATATGATGCGCCCCTTGGATCGCAACACCTGCCCCGCTAATTACATAGAACACCTGTGAGGTGACAACTGGATCGATCACCAACTCCTCACCACTTACGATACGAACAAAACTGGCGAGCAAACCGGGCCCTGTTGCCGGCGCAGCACAGTTTAGCTCCGCTGAAACATCCAATGGTATGACACGAGTCGGACCATTTTCATATAACGACGCCGGGAACGTCTTGAAAGGCACTCTCGAAATTAAGTGCGCAGCGATGGGATTAGCCGAAGTAGAGTATTCAAAGTACCGTGCATCTTCAGTAATGCCATAGTCATCCACAACGGGAACAGCTATATCTTTCAGCATATATTACTCCTTGAAAAATTTCCTTAGCCCTCAAGCAGAACGCCAAGGCACGCCCACACTATAAAGCGACAAAAATGCATTCCCCTACCGGATCTATGCAAAACACTATTCAAAAAAATGCGCTTGTAGTGAAACTCAAGGCGTTAGCTCAAGCGTGCGGCATCTTTTTTTGAGGCGAAGTTTCATGACAGGGAGCCGACGCCTCGTGGCGCGGACTCCCCGCTTCTAGAGGCAGAGTTAAGACTGATATTCATTTCGGAACGAAGGACTCCAGCAAAACCTAATGTTCTGCCTCCATAAACCGCTGTTGTAGGATTTGCTCCTCTTTTAATTTCGAGGGTGGCGGGACAAGGATCGCTGCGGACTGATCGCATACCGTGAAACTGGCCCTGTGCTTAGCGTCTCATGAAAAAATATTCACTCGTTCCAATTGTCAGTACCCTGCTCAATACCAAAGCACCTAAGATTCGCGACTGTGAATAATCGGATCACGGGGTTATTGTCCAATCGTGGGCTAGTGAAGGTCGCGACCGAATTGAATGCGCAGTACTTCATCGCGGCCCCTGGCTGCTCATTAAGCCGCGTGGGAGGCGTAGTACGCCGCGAGGATCTATGTCTTTTGCTAAAAATTCGCGCATTTTACAGAGTATATCGATAGTTCCTAAGCAACCCCGAATCATATTTTAAAGGAGATGTGGCTTCTCCCAGTAATCCGGAGAGTTGTATAAAGTTTTAAGATACTCGACAAAAAGACGTACTTTGGCTGGTAAATAGCGCTGTTGGGGGTAAACCGCCTGAATGTTGTAATCAGGCAAAGCAAACTCATCCAGTACTGTAACCAGTTCACCTCGCTTAAGCTCTCCTTGGATTTCCCACGTTGAGCGCCAACCAATACCGAGCCCCTGACGTATCCAGGCGAAAAGTAATTCACCATCATTGCAAGCAACGTTACCGCTGACTTTCATCGCGATCTGTCGGCCATCGCGCAAGAACGTCCAGCCCCGTTGCTGGCCACCCTGCAAATTGAAAGCCAGGCAATTGTGGTGTGCCAAATCCTCTAGCGTTTGCGGTGCACCATGCTTGACAAAATAATCTGGCGTCCCGCAAACCACCCTCCAATTGGGGAAGAGCTTGATCGCCACGTAGTTTGGGTCAGTGACTTCTCCGATACGGATGCTCATATCGTACCCCTCGCTGACCAGGTCAATCACGCTGTCCGTAAAGTTAAAGGATAACTGGAGATCTGGAAAACGCTGCTGGAAGGCATAGACATGAGGGGCAATATGATGTCGTCCAAAAGCAGCCGGAGCGGACACCACCAAGTGGCCGCTGACTGTAGTGCTACTGTTGCTGACGCCTGATTCGACCTCGTCAAATTCGCGCATCAAATGCTTGGCCCCTTCCAGTAACTGCTCTCCCGCCTCGGTCAACTTCAAGCCTCGCGTGGAGCGATGCATCAACTTGACACCCAAGCGCTTTTCGAGCGCATCGAGTCGTCGACCAAGGATCGCCGGAGTCACCCCCTCATTCAGTGCAGCGGCGGCAAAGCTGCCCTTATGGGCGACCTGAATAAAACTGTGTAGCTCGACATAACGACCCATCGATACCTCATGTATCGGCAGAAACCGATTTTTGGCTATTCACGCCAATAATAACCTGCTCCATCCTGAGATCCGCTAATAAAAATATCGACCAGCCTGAAGGAGGCAATAATGGCCAGAATGAGAGCAATCGAGGCAGCAGTATTGGTGATGCGTCGTGAAGGCGTCGACACCGCTTTCGGCATCCCCGGCGCAGCCATCAATCCATTGTATGCCGCACTGAAAAAACTCGGCGGTGTTGATCACGTTTTGGCACGTCATGTGGAAGGTGCCTCCCACATGGCTGAAGGTTACACACGTACCAATGCCGGCAATATCGGCGTTTGCATCGGAACCTCTGGCCCTGCCGGTACCGACATGGTCACCGGCTTATACTCAGCATCCGCCGACTCCATTCCTATCCTCTGCATCACTGGTCAAGCACCACGTGCACGCATGCATAAGGAAGACTTCCAGGCAGTCGATATCACCAGCATCGTCAAACCCGTAACTAAGTGGGCAACCACAGTAATGGAACCCGGCCAGGTACCTTATGCCTTTCAGAAAGCGTTCTATGAGATGCGCTCTGGTCGACCGGGCCCCGTACTGATCGATCTGCCGTTTGACGTACAGATGGCAGAGATCGAGTTTGATATTGATGCCTATGAACCAATGCCATTGGCGCGCCCCTTTGCTACTCGAGGGCAGGCTGAGAAGGCGCTGGCGATGCTTAACGACGCCGAGCGCCCATTGATCGTTTCTGGTGGGGGGGTAATAAATGCTGACGCCAGTGCCAAGCTTGTCGAGTTTGCTGAGCTAACCGGAGTGCCCGTGGTTCCAACCCTTATGGGTTGGGGAACAATTCCGGACGATCATAAGTTGATGGTTGGCATGGTCGGCTTGCAGACCTCGCATCGCTACGGCAACGCCACCTTACTCGCGTCCGACTTGGTATTCGGTATCGGAAATCGCTGGGCCAACCGCCACACTGGCTCGGTCGATGTGTACACCGAAGGTCGACGATTCATTCACGTCGACATCGAACCAACCCAGATCGGGCGAGTGTTCACCCCAGACTTAGGCATCGTTTCAGATGCCGGTGCCGCTCTGGACATGTTCTTGACCGTGGCTCATGAGTGGAAGGCCGCTGGCAAGCTGAAAGACCGTAGCGCTTGGGTGGATGCTTGCCGCGAGCGCAAGCGTACTCTTCAACGTAAGACGCATTTTGAAAACGTGCCGATCAAGCCTCAGCGCGTTTACGAAGAAATGAATGAGTTCTTCGGTAAGGACACCTGCTACGTCAGCACCATCGGTTTGTCACAGATTGCTGGCGCGCAGTTTCTTCATGTCTACAAACCACGGCACTGGATCAATTGTGGCCAAGCTGGCCCGTTAGGCTGGACTATTCCTGCAGCATTGGGTGTGGTCAAAGCAGATCCAAGTCGCCAGGTCGTCGCATTGTCTGGCGACTATGATTTCCAGTTCATGATCGAAGAATTGGCCGTCGGTGCGCAGTTCAACTTGCCGTATATCCATGTATTGGTGAACAACTCTTATCTGGGATTGATCCGCCAAGCACAGCGTAACTTTGACATCGATTTCTGTGTCCAGCTGTCGTTCGACAACATCAACGCACCGGAGCTGAATGGCTACGGCGTAGACCATGTGGCTGTAGTCGAAGGGCTCGGATGCAAAGCGATTCGTGTACGCGATCCAAATGACTTGCAGGCCGCTTTTGCTCACGCCAAAGAATTAATGCAGCAACATCGCGTGCCCGTGGTTGTAGAAATCATCCTTGAGCGCGTGACCAACATCTCCATGGGTACCGAGATCAACAACATCAACGAGTTCGAGGAATTGGCTCTGAGCGGTGCCGATGCACCTACCTCTATCTTGCCATTGGATTAATCATTCCTTTCCAAGCCTTAGCCCAGACTTCAACAAAGGAGCATCACATGCCCCGATTTGCAGCCAACCTGTCTATGTTGTTCACGGAAGTGGATTTTCTGGATCGCTTCGCGGCCGCCGCAGAAGCCGGTTTCACCGGTGTTGAGTACTTATTCCCTTACGATTTTAGCTTCACCGAAATCAAGGCAAGACTCGAGAGCAACGGCCTTACCCAAGTGCTTTTCAATCTGCCAGCAGGAAATTGGGCCAAGGGAGAGCGCGGCATTGCCTGCCATCCCGACCGCATTGAAGAGTTCCGAGCCGGCGTCGATTTGGCCATCGCTTATGCCCAAGGACTGGGCAATAAGCAACTAAACTGCTTAGCCGGTATCCGCCCTCAAGGTGTGGACCCCGAGACGATCGAACGCACTTTCGTGGCTAATCTCAAATATGCCGCCGACAAGCTGGAAGCCGCGGGCATCAAACTCGTGATCGAAGCCATTAACACCTTGGACATTCCAGACTTCTACTTGAACAACACGCAGCAGGGGCTCGACATCAGGGAAAAAGTAGGTAGCGCCAATCTTTTCCTGCAATACGACATTTACCACATGCAAATCATGGAAGGTGATCTGGCCAGAACAATGGCCACCTACCTGGAGGAAATTAACCATATTCAACTCGCCGACAATCCGGGCCGTAATGAACCTGGCACCGGCGAAATTAACTACCACTTCCTGTTCGAACACCTGGACCGAATTGGTTACCAGGGCTGGATCGGATGTGAATACAAGCCGGCTACCACCACCCTTGAAGGCCTTAGCTGGCTGAAAACTCATAACGTGATCTAACGGAGACTATCCATATGGCCAAGATCGGATTTATCGGCACCGGCATCATGGGCAAGCCCATGGCTCAGAACTTGCAAAAAGCAGGTCACAAACTGTTCTTCTCTGAACACTTCGATAAAACGCCCGCCGACCTACTGGGTGAGAATGGAGTTGGTTTAGCCAATCCAAAGGAAGTCGCTCAAGAAGCGGAATTCATCATCATCATGGTGCCGGACACTCCTCAGGTTGAAGATGTCCTACTGCGCGAAAATGGTGTCGTCGAAGGTGTAGGTGCTGGCAAAGTAGTAATCGACATGAGTTCGATCTCTCCTTCCGCCACCAAAGTCTTTGCGGAGAAGATCAAAGCAACCGGGGCCACCTATCTAGACGCCCCCGTTTCCGGCGGCGAGGTCGGCGCGAAAGCCGCAACACTAAGCATCATGGTTGGTGGTGAAGATCATGCCTTTGAACGCGCCTTACCGCTATTCCAAACCATGGGTAAAAACATTACTCACGTTGGCGGCAACGGCGATGGTCAGACTGCTAAGGTTGCGAATCAAATCATCGTCGCACTGAACATTCAGGCAGTAGCCGAAGCGTTGCTTTTCGCCGCCAAAAATGGTGCCGATCCAGCCAAAGTTCGGGAAGCATTGATGGGTGGGTTTGCTTCCTCGAAAATTCTGGAAGTGCACGGTGAACGCATGATCAAAGGCACTTTCGATCCAGGCTTCCGCATCAGTCTGCATCAGAAGGATCTCAATCTGGCCCTTTCTGGAGCCCGTGAACTGGGCTTGAATTTGCCCAATACCGCGAATGCACAACAGGTATTCAGCACCTGTGCCGCGCTCGGAGGTAGTAATTGGGATCATTCGGCGCTAATTAAAGGCCTGGAACACATGGCTAACTTCTCAATTCGCGACAAGTGATTTCTCCCCTTCAAACCAAAGACTAGCTTGACCTTTCTAAAGTCAAATTAGTCTTTGCCTCCCTTTTCGACCTCCCAGGCCAGTGGTGTCACGGCCCAGCAAGCTTGGGAAGTCGATTTTAGTCCCAAGCCGCCGGGTCCGGCGGTTGGGGAGTGCAATCGGCTAGCAACCCAATAACAATAATTGAAGTCCGGAGCCTGATATGACCATCAATCCACAAGAGCTGATGCGCACCCTTTTTACGACTGCCATCTCCGCCTCACATCCGTATCATGTGCTGCCGCAATATTTGCCCAAAGACCGCAGCGGTCGCCTTATTGTCATCGGCGCAGGCAAGGCAGCAGCAGCTATGGCCGAAGTCGTCGAGCTTGAATGGCAAGGCGAAGTTAGCGGCATAGTTGTCACCCGTTACGGACATGGCGCTAATTGCCACAAGATAGAAGTGGTGGAAGCAGCCCACCCAATACCTGATGCTGCCAGTCACAAAGTGGCTAAACGAGTCTTGCAACTGGTCAGTGATCTACAAGAGTCCGATCGAGTAATGTTCCTACTTTCTGGGGGCGGCTCAGCCTTGCTGGCATTACCTGGAGACGGCATCGATCTCGCGGACAAACAATCAATCAACAAAGCCTTGCTAAAATCTGGCGCCACAATCGCTGAGATGAATTGCGTACGCAAACACTTGTCAGGCATTAAGGGCGGCCGGCTGGCCAAAGCTTGCTGGCCAGCCATGGTGTATACCTATGCGATTTCCGATGTTCCTGGCGATGAAGAAACAGTGATTGCCTCTGGCCCAACAGTTGGTGATCCGACCACCTCCGCACAAGCGCTGGCGATCTTGGCTCGCTATGACATCGAGATCCCGGAAAATGTCTATGCGTGGTTACGAGACCCCCGCTCAGAAACAATTAAACCTGATGACCCGGCGCTGGAACGCAGCCAATTTCAATTGATCGCCACTCCTCAGCAATCGCTAAATGCAGCGGCTGAAAAAGCACGCGCTGCAGGCTTTACACCTCTGATTCTCGGCGATTTAGAGGGTGAGTCCCGCGAGGTTGCGAAAGTGCATGCAGGCATCGCCCGACAAATCGTTCTACACGGCCAACCAATCAAGCCACCTTGCATAATTCTGTCCGGCGGGGAAACCACCGTCACAGTACGAGGCAATGGTCGTGGCGGACGTAACGCTGAATTCCTCCTAAGCCTGACAGATTGCCTTAAGGGGCTTCCTGGTGTTTACGCACTGGCAGGAGATACCGATGGCATAGATGGTTCAGAAGACAATGCCGGAGCCATCATGACGCCCACCTCCTATGCGCGCGGCCAAGATAAAAAACTAGACGCAAGCTATGAGCTGGATAACAACAATGGCTATGGGTACTTCGCCGCTCTTGACTCATTGATCGTCACCGGGCCAACCAGAACCAATGTTAATGACTTTCGTGCCATCCTAATTCTCGAGGCCCCAACAAAATGACGCCCAATAAGAAAGTTAAGATTCTTGCTACCTTAGGTCCTGCGACTAAAGGCATCGACGATATTCGTCAATTGGTGGAAGCAGGCGTCAATCTGTTCCGACTCAACTTCAGTCATGGCGAGCATGCTGATCACGCTCAGCGTTATAAGTGGATACGCGAAGTTGAACGCCAAATGAGCCAGCCCATCGGTGTTTTGATGGACTTACAGGGGCCGAAGTTGCGGGTAGGCAGATTTTCCGAGGGCAAGGTCAACCTGGAACGAGGGCAGGCATTGCGATTGGACCTTGACTGTACGCCAGGCGACACGCACAGGGTTAATTTGCCTCATCCGGAAATCATCGAGGCACTGAAACCAGGCATGAACCTGCTTTTGGACGATGGTCGACTTCAGTTACGGGTAACTGCCAAACACGCGGACGCCATCGACACCGTAGTGATTGCGGGTGGCGAACTGTCCGATCGAAAAGGCGTGAATGTTCCCGAGGCTGTATTGCAACTCAGTCCGCTGACTGCCAAAGATCGCTGCGATCTTGATTTCGGGCTGGAGTTGGGTGTCGACTGGGTCGCTCTATCTTTTGTACAACGCCCTCAAGACATCACCGAGGCTCGCGAGCTGATCAAAGGCAAAGCACTGCTGATGGCAAAGATTGAAAAGCCGTCTGCAGTGCTACACCTAGAGGAAATTGCTCACTTGTGTGACGCAATTATGGTCGCTCGCGGCGATCTTGGAGTTGAAGTCCCAGCGGAGAATGTGCCTCGCATACAAAAAGACATCGTACGCATTTGCCGCCAACTTGGCCGGCCGGTGGTGGTGGCTACACAGATGCTTGAGTCGATGCGCTTTTCACCAGCGCCGACCCGCGCAGAAGTGACCGACGTTGCAAACGCTGTAGCCGAGGGAGCGGATGCCGTAATGCTCTCTGCGGAGACCGCTTCTGGTGACTATCCCTTGGAAACGGTAGAGATGATGAGCAAAATCATCCGCCAAGTGGAGTCCGGTCCAGACTTCCAAAGCCAACTGGATGTCAGCCGTCCAAAAGCTGAAGCAACAGTGTCAGATGCAATAAGCTGCGCCGTCCGCCGCATCAGTAGCATCCTGCCCGTAGCGGTGCTGGTGAACTACACTGAGTCGGGCAGTTCCAGCTTGCGCGCATCACGCGAACGACCGAAAGCGCCAATACTTAGCTTAACAACAAACGAGAAAACGGCTCGCTATTTGACCATTGCATGGGGCGTCTACTCAGTAGTTTATCAAAACTTGAGCGAGATCGAGAATGTTACGAAGACTGCCATAAATATCGCTCAGCATCAAAATTTGGCGAAGAAAACGGATACTGTAGTAATCACTGCGGGAACTCCATTCGGCCAACTAGGCAGTACCAACACTCTTCGGATAGAAACTATCTCATAGGGCAAATCATCACCTGCAACCTTCATCAAACCAATATAAGGGATATTGAATTATCTGCGGCCGGTCGTCTCCTAGATCTATCAGGTCGACGACCATCCGACAGAATTAGAAAGACAAAAAAACTCTGAGAATTTAATTAAAGCACAGCATCGGCAGAGAACCGGAGCACTATCGAGGTCTCGAAATGTGCTTAAGTCGGCTGTACGAGATGTTTAAAAACTCATGTAATGGCGAACGTCTTTTTCGAGCAGTTCGGAATCGCGGCTACCTCTTTATACAAACGATAGAATCCGAAAAACTCACATACCCTCGCGAGTTAGCTCCCGTCGAGCGACGAAAAATAATAAAATATGTGCCCGTCTAAAGCTCGAATGATCATGAGTTAGTAACAGTTATGCCCCTAGGATCTGATTCACGGCAAAATGAATCACGACCATCGCGCCGGAGACTAAACGATCTACCGCGAGTCATGTTGAGTAAGGTCAGTTTCCTCGCTAAGTTCGTTGCGTTTACAACTAATCATTCCTTATGACCTTTTTACATCCACCCTTCCAATCGCATAGTCGCTCGCACCAAGCGCTGCTCTTCTTGCTCAATGTCCTTCAAATTATCTCGAATGCTGTGAATATGATCACGGGCCGCACGCAACGCCAAGTCAGGCAGGCGCTCGATCACAGCTTGGTAAATTCGTGTGTGCTGACGGTCAATTTGCCGTTTCTGCAAAGGTCGATGATAAAGGTTATTAACCGAAGCAAATACGGTACTAAGCATCAAATCAGTAAGTGATCGCAGAGTATGTACCAAAACCGGATTATGCGACGCCTCACAAACAGCCAAATGGAATGCATGGTCAAGACGAGCATGTTCGCGTGACTCAATCCCATCAGGCTGCGAATGGGCAGCAATCATCTCCTCGTAACGCCGAGTCAGGAGAACAAAATCAGCGTCGGTTCCTCGTAGCGCAGCCAGGCGCGCTGACTCACCCTCAAGCAAAGCACGAACTTCAAGCAGGTCATAGAGAGTGCGCGGTTGCGAGCTGAACAGATGAAATAGCGGGCTTGAGTCCTCTTCTGCGGTAAGTCGAGCCACACGCGAATCGCGCCCTTGAGCTGTCTCTATGATTCCGCGTCCGCGTAGCACAGTAAGACCCTCACGTAACGCAGAGCGGGAGAATCCGAGTTTTTCACACAAACGCCGTTCGGAGGGTAAGGGCTGCCCCACTTTTAGAACGCCATCCACAATCAGACGCTCAATACGCTCAGCGACTATTTCGCTGATTGGCCGCCGAGCCGCCCCTTCTACATCGTTCATTTTTGACCTCAACCAACTGGTAGGACCAATTTAAACCAATCATTCACTCCTCAAAAATATAACGAAAACCCTTTGTCATTACTAGATATTTACGACTACCTGATAACTGGTCGCGCAAAAAACTGGTAGGACCAGTTAAAAACCAATGGACGGTGGACTTCCAGGGAACAATCATGGACGACATAGAAGCAGTTCTAGGCGCCCTGGCCGACTGCAATAATAAAAACGCTAAAGAGTGAATCCTTGGCATGAACATTTTGTACGATGAACGCCTCGATGGCGTATTGCCTAAAGTCGACAAAGCAGCTCTCGTTACAGAGTTACAACAGCTGCTACCTGATCTCGAAATTCTCCACACTCAAGAAGAACTCACCCCCTACGAATGTGATGGGCTTTCTGTATACCGTACAGCGCCTTTGCTGGTTGCATTACCCGAACGACTTGAACAGGTCGAAGAACTGCTCAAGCTCTGCTATCGCCGTAAGGTACCGGTGGTCGCGCGCGGAGCGGGCACTGGATTATCCGGGGGCGCGCTTCCTCTGGAACAGGGCGTCCTCTTAGTCATGGCACGCTTCAACCGGATTATTGAGGTCGACCCTAATGGTCGTTTTGCCCGGGTACAGCCAGGTGTCCGTAACTTAGCCATATCTCATGCTGCGGCCCCTTATGGGCTTTACTATGCACCCGATCCATCATCACAAATTGCTTGCACTATCGGCGGAAACGTCGCCGAGAACGCCGGTGGTGTGCACTGCTTAAAATATGGACTGACAGTACACAACTTACTCAAGCTGGACATTCTCACGGTCGAAGGCGAAAAGATGACGCTGGGAGCCGATGCTTTAGATGCTCCAGGCTTCGACTTGCTTGCACTGTTCACCGGATCGGAAGGCATGCTCGGTATCATTACCGAAGTCACGGTCAAGCTGCTGCCTAAACCTCAGGTGGCTAAAGTACTAATGGCCAGCTTCGATTCGGTCGAGAAGGCAGGCCGCGCCGTAGGAAACATCATCGCCGCAGGCATCATCCCTGGCGGTCTGGAAATGATGGACAACTTGTCCATTCGTGCCGTGGAAGACTTTATCCACGCAGGCTATCCGGTAGATGCTGAAGCAATCCTGCTCTGCGAACTGGATGGTGTTGAAGCAGACGTTCAGGACGACTGTGACCGGGTTAAAGAAGTACTAGAAACCGCCGGTGCTACCGAGGTTCGTTTGGCTCGCGACGAGGCTGAACGCGTCAAGTTCTGGGCCGGGCGCAAAAATGCGTTTCCAGCCGTCGGGCGCATCTCGCCGGATTATTACTGCATGGACGGCACTATTCCGCGCCGTGAGTTACCAGGTGTTCTTAAAGGCATCGCCGATCTGTCCGAGGAATATGGTCTGCGTGTGGCCAACGTTTTCCATGCCGGTGACGGGAACATGCATCCGCTGATTCTGTTCGATGCCAACCAACCTGGTGAGCTGGAGCGTGCAGAAGCCCTCGGCGGCAAAATCCTTGAACTCTGCGTCAAGGTCGGTGGAAGCATCACCGGCGAACACGGTGTGGGCCGTGAAAAGATCAACCAAATGTGCGCGCAGTTCAACAGCGACGAACTCACCTTGTTCCATGCGGTGAAGGCAGCGTTCGATCCCAGCGGCTTACTCAATCCAGGCAAAAACATTCCGACCCTGCATCGCTGCGCTGAATTTGGCGCCATGCATATTCATCACGGCCAATTGCCCTTCCCTGAATTGGAGCGCTTCTGATGCAGCATGATCAAGACAGTACTTCAACACTGCTAGAACAAGTCAACCATGCGCTCAATCATGCGATTCCACTGTGCATTCAGGGCAGCAACAGCAAGGCTTTCCTCGGTCGTTCGGTAGCAGGTGAGGTACTCGATACTCGGTGCCATAGCGGCATAGTGAGCTATGACCCAACTGAACTTGTTATCAGTGCGCGAGCTGGTACAACACTTACTGAGATTGAGGAAGTGTTGGAGGCCGCAGGGCAAATGCTGCCTTGCGAACCTCCACATATGGGTCATGGCGCAACTTTGGGCGGCGCAGTAGCGGCTGGCCTGTCCGGTCCTCGACGGCCGTGGTCTGGCTCCGTCCGTGATTTTGTTCTTGGAACCCGAGTAATAACCGGTCGAGGTAAGCATTTGCGCTTCGGCGGTGAAGTTATGAAAAACGTCGCTGGTTACGACCTTTCTCGCCTGATGGCGGGGAGCTTCGGATGCCTAGGCGTGCTCACAGAAGTTTCGTTGAAGGTCCTTCCCAAGCCTCGGGAGTGCTTAAGCCTTCGCCTCGAAATGGATGTTCATGAGGCGCTTAGTGAACTCGCGGAATGGGGTCAGCAACCTATACCAATTAGCGCCGCATGCTATGACGGTCACGCTCTGCATTTGCGTTTGGAAGGCGGTGAAGGCTCGGTTCAAGCTTCCCGTCAGCGACTTGGCGGAGAGGAGATTGATAGCGCGTTCTGGCAAGACTTGCGCGAACACCGACATGCTTTCTTTGATAACACCACTCCGCTATGGCGACTATCGCTCCCAAACAATACCGCACCGTTGGATTTGCCAGGAACTCAGTTAATTGACTGGGGAGGCGCCCAACGATGGCTTAAGTCCAACGCAGAAGGCGAACTGATTCACCGCGTGGTCATGGAGCTCGGAGGTCATGCCACTTTGTACAGCAACGGACCGAATCCGTTTCCACCGCTGACGCAACCCCTACTTCGTTATCACCAACGACTTAAGAGCCAACTCGACCCCTTGGGAATATTTAACCCAGGTCGCATGTACGCGGAGGTTTGATCGAGCCATGCAAACGAATTTGAGCGAACAAGCCAAACTGCTGCCCCGTGCTGAAGAGGCTGAAAGCATTCTTCGGTCCTGTGTTCACTGTGGTTTTTGCACTGCAACTTGCCCCACATACCAATTGCTAGGAGACGAATTGGACGGTCCACGCGGCCGGATTTACCTGATCAAGCAGGTTTTAGAAGGCAATGAAGTTACTGCGAAAACTCAGTTGCATCTTGATCGCTGCCTAAGTTGCCGAAACTGCGAAACCACGTGTCCATCGGGTGTGCAATATCACAACCTGCTGGATATCGGTCGCGCAGTGGTTGATGCACAAGTACCACGCCCCCTCGGCCAACGGATGCTTCGCGAAAGTCTGCGCGCCGTGCTACCACACCCAGCGCTGTTCAAGGCTTTAACACAGGCTGGTCAGATCTTCCGCCCATTCTTACCCGAGGCTTTGAAAGCCAAGCTGCCACGCCAAGCCTCTGCGGCAAAGCCTCGCCCAGAACCTCGCCACGCGCGACAGGTATTAATGCTTGAAGGTTGTGTGCAACCAACCCTATCTCCGAATACCAATGCTGCCACTGCGCGAGTATTAGATCGCCTCGGTATTAGCGTCGCACCGATTAGAGAGGCAGGCTGTTGCGGTGCGGTTGATTACCACCTGAACGCCCAAGAAAAAGGCCTGTCACGTGCACGGAAAAACATCGATGCCTGGTGGCCGGCAATTGAGGCGGGTGCAGAAGCGATAGTACAGACCGCTAGCGGTTGTGGTGCCTTCGTTAAAGATTATGGCCATCTTCTAGAAAATGACCCTCTCTACGCAGACAAGGCTAAACGTGTAAGTACGTTAGCTAAGGATCTTGTGGAAGTACTGGGCGAAGAACCAGTAGAGGATCTCCTTATCAATGGCGATAAACGCTTAGCGTTCCACTGTCCTTGCACCTTGCAGCACGCTCAGAAACTCGCTGGCTCGGTCGAATCCGTGCTTAGACGTTTGGGCTTCAGCCTCACTGACGTTCCGGATGGTCATCTGTGTTGCGGCTCAGCGGGCACCTATTCAATAACCCAACCGCAGCTATCCCGCCAATTGCGCGACAACAAAATGAATGCCCTCGAAAGCGGCAATCCTGAGGTGATCGTCACCGCTAATATCGGCTGTCAGACACATCTCGAGAGCGCTGGCCGCACTCCGGTGCGGCATTGGATCGAGCTAGTGGAAGAAGCCCTGAATTAGGAGATGACTCATGCAAAGCAAACCAATACTCACTCAAAAGGAAGTTACACGAATCCTCGCTGCGGGTAGAGCAGAGGCCCAACAGAATCTATGGCCAGTAACCATCGTCGTGGTAGACGACGGGGGACATCCTTTATCCCTGGAGCGCCTCGATGGCTGTGCAGCAATTGGTGCATATATAGCCACAGAAAAAGCACGCAGTGCAGCTCTCGGACGCCGCGAAACTAAGGGATACGAGGAAATGGTCAACGGCGGCCGCACAGCTTTCATTAGCGCTCCCCTACTCACCTCTCTAGAAGGTGGAGTCCCCATTGTGGTGGAAGGCCACGTAGTAGGTGCTGTCGGCGTATCGGGTGTGAAGGGCGAACAAGATGCTCAGATTGCCAAGGCGGCAGCAACAGCATTGTCATAAGCGGAACTACCCTGACGCTATGGGGCCAGGGAGTAACAAAAACTCTCACGCCGAATGGCTGAGAAACACCATCAGGAACAACGTAGATGATCGATAGAGTGCAATGCCAGCGCCTGCAAGTGGCCCAGAATTTTAAGCGTTTCATTGACGATGAAGTACTGCCAGGTACCGGCATTGTTGCAGATACGTTCTGGAGTGGTCTCGACTCTTTAGTTCATGACTTGGCGCCTCAGAACCGAGCTCTATTGACCGAGCGAGTTCGCCTTCAAAACGAGGTTGATACGTGGCACCGCGCACATCCGGGACCTATTCGTTACATGGTCGCTTACAAGTCGTTTCTTAAAGATGTCGGCTATTTGGCACCACAGCCTGATGAGGTTACGGTAACTACAGCCAATGTTGATACTGAAATCACAGTGCAAGCGGGACCACAGTTGGTAGTGCCCGTTATGAATGCGCGTTATGCCTTGAATGCGGCCAACGCACGCTGGGGTTCCCTTTACGATGCACTTTACGGTACAGACGCGATCAGCGAAGAAAACGGTGCTCAAAAGGGATCGGACTATAACAAAATTCGTGGTGATCTAGTCATTGGCTTCGGCCGCACTTTCCTCGACCAAACTATACCTCTCGCCAATGGCACTCATGCCGACGCTTTCCGTTACCACATTGTCGACAGCCAGCTTACTGTTGAGCTTCGAGATGGCAGCTCTAGCCACCTAAGCCAACCCGAGAAATTCGTAGGCTATCAAGGCGATCCATCTGCGCCTAACGCGGTACTTCTCCAAAATAATGCTTTGCATTTTGAGATCCAGATCGATGCAAACAGCCTTATCGGAAAGTATGACCTTGCGGGGGTAAAGGATCTTTTGTTGGAAGCCGCGCTGTCTACCATCATGGACTGTGAAGACTCAGTGGCCGCAGTCGATTCTGCAGATAAAGTAGAGGTTTATCGCAACTGGCTAGGCCTCATGAAGGGTGATTTGAGCGAAACCCTGATTAAAAATGGCAAGACGATCGTTCGCCGCCTCAATCCTGATCGCGTGTACAGCAGCCCCGATAATGAAGAATTAAGCCTACCAGGTCGCTCGCTGCTGTTCGTCCGTAATGTTGGTCACCTGATGACCAACCCTGCAATTCTAGATGGCGATGACAATGAAATACCTGAAGGTATTCTGGATACTGTTTTTACGAGCCTAATCGCCGTACACGACCTCCAACGAAAAGGCAACTCCCGTACGGGTAGTGTTTACATCGTCAAACCGAAGATGCACGGTCCGACAGAGGTGGCTTTCGCTAATCAGCTATTCGGCCGCGTTGAAGAATTGCTCTCCCTTCCAGCCTACACCTTAAAAATGGGGATTATGGATGAGGAGCGTCGCACATCAGTAAATCTTAAAGCATGTATCGCTGCTGCTAGTGCAAGGGTGGCTTTTATTAACACCGGCTTTCTTGATCGGACCGGTGATGAAATGCACACGACCATGGAAGCCGGTGCGATGTTGCGTAAAGGCGACATGAAAACTACTGCGTGGATTCAAGCCTATGAACGCAACAACGTACAAGTAGGCTTATCGTGTGGTATGAGTGGCAAGGCACAAATCGGTAAGGGCATGTGGGCTATGCCAGACTTGATGGCAGATATGCTCCGTCAAAAAATTGATCATCCAAAGGCTGGCGCAAACACAGCCTGGGTACCGTCGCCGACTGCAGCAGTACTACATGCCCTCCACTATCATCAGGTGAATGTCAAAGCGGTACAGCGAGGCCTGAACACACTAAGCCTCACTGTCCAGCATGAAGAGTTGCTCAATGACTTGCTGACCGCACCAGTAGCTGCCGAGCGCAACTGGAGTGCCGAGGACATCCAACAGGAATTGGATAATAATGCGCAAAGTATATTGGGTTATGTCGTACGCTGGGTAGAACAAGGCATCGGTTGCTCCAAGGTACCCGACATACACAACGTCGCACTTATGGAAGACCGTGCGACCCTACGGATTTCTAGCCAACACATTGCTAACTGGCTGCATCATGGAGTTATCCATACAGAACAGCTTCAAACAACCATGGAACGTATGGCAAGGATTGTCGACGAGCAAAATTCTGGCGACCCAGTTTATAAACCAATGGCAGTGAACTTTGAAACTTCATACGCCTTTCGAGCGGCTTTAGACCTTGTATTCAAAGGACGCGGGCAGCCAAGTGGTTACACTGAGCCTCTGCTACACGCCTGGCGCCTTCGGTTCAAGAATAAAATGTGATTTTTTGATCACAATTCAAAAGTAGCATCCCCGGCCTAATAATAGACCGGGATTCGGGCGTATGCGCCTCGCCATAGGCGCATACCCTCCCGAAACTTCTACTACATGATTCCGGAGTATTTCTGGAAAAACATGGTTCACAACAATAAAAGGAACCGCCTCATGAGTCGAACGTTACCTCTCATTAAGACATCTCTGTTTCCAGTGCACGCAACGAAAACAATTTATCGAACACCTGCATAGCAGGCACTCAGATGATTGCTAATAGCTATATTGCACAACGACCGAAACCATGTAAAAACACAATAATTAGAGATTAATGAAATGAACACATGGGTACAGATGTATACGCCGCTTGGCACTCTTGGGCTATCAGCCCTGGTTGCACTGATTCCAATCATTTTTTTCTTCCTTGCTCTTGCGGTCTTCCGCATGAAGGGGCATACGGCGGGAACCATAACGCTTATTTTGTCTATGATTATCGCTATATTCGCATTTGACATGCCTGCGAAAATGGCTTTTGCTGCGGCAGGGTACGGTTTCGCTTATGGCCTATGGCCTATTGCATGGATCATTATTACAGCAGTATTTCTCTACAAACTTACCGTTAAGAGCGGCCAGTTTGAAGTTATCCGAAGCTCAGTATTATCCATTACAGATGATAAACGTCTTCAGGTGCTCCTGATTGGCTTTTCATTCGGTGCCTTTCTTGAAGGAGCTGCGGGTTTCGGCGCGCCGGTTGCAATTACAGGTGCCTTGCTAGTCGGTTTAGGCTTCAACCCCCTTTATGCCGCAGGGCTCTGCTTGATAGCCAATACCGCCCCAGTTGCATTCGGAGCCTTGGGTGTACCTATCCTCGTTGCTGGCCAAGTAACAGGGATCGATCCGTTCAAAATAGGTGCTATGGCTGGACGACAATTACCACTACTATCCATCATTGTGCCATTCTGGCTGGTCGCCATTATGGACGGATGGAAAGGTATTAAAGAAACTTGGCCGGCAGCCCTTGTGGCCGGTGCTAGCTTCGCTGTAACCCAGTACTTTACTTCGAACTACATCGGTCCTGAACTTCCAGACATTACCTCCGCACTTGTTAGTATTGTCTCGTTGACACTGTTCCTTAAAGTATGGCAACCAAAAGCGGCAGAGAGCAACGAAATCGTCGGCACGGTAGGAGGAGCAGCAGTCTTGGGCGGCTTCGGTGGGATACGCAGCACAACACCATCTCCTTACAGCTTAGGCGAAATCATAAAGGCTTGGTCACCGTTTCTAATCCTAACGGTGCTGGTTACGATCTGGACGCTGAAACCGTTTAAAGCAATGTTTGCCCATGGCGGTGCGATGGAGCAATTCGTTTTTTCAATTGCAATCCCTTACCTCGATCAACTGGTTATAAAAGTTGCTCCGGTAGTAGCAAACCCCACCGCCATGATAGCAGTGTTTAAATTTGATCCTATTTCTGCTGGTGGTTCAGCGATTCTATTGTCCGCCGTGATTTCGGCCTTCATCCTAAAAATCAGCCTGAAAAATACACTGATTACTTTTGGCGAAACGCTAGTAGGGTTGAAGTGGCCAATTTTGTCGATTGGCATGGTGCTAGCCTTTGCTTTCGTGACGAACTACTCAGGTATGTCTACCACACTTGCATTGGTCTTGGCAGGCACCGGTGCCGCCTTCCCGTTTTTCTCACCATTCCTAGGCTGGTTAGGCGTTTTCCTTACAGGCTCGGATACTTCATCCAACGCATTGTTTGGTTCATTACAAGCAACGACTGCGCATCAGATTGGGGTCAACGACACTCTGTTAGTAGCCGCCAACACCAGCGGAGGCGTCACCGGCAAGATGATTTCACCTCAGTCGATTGCCGTGGCCTGCGCGGCAACTGGGCTTGTTGGAAGAGAGTCGGATCTTTTTCGTTTCACTCTTAAACATAGCCTAATGTTCGCCACCATTATCGGAGTGATCACTCTCGCTCAAGCCTATGTTTTCACTGGCATGCTTGTGCACTGATAAACGCTCACCTCTACGATAACTTCCTGCGTCGGATATTCCGGCGCTATCTCCATGAGGCCACACATGACTATCGACTTCAAAAAAGCCGCTTTGGATTACCATGAATTTCCAACGCCAGGAAAAATTGGTACGCAATTAACCAAACCAGCAGATACGGCGGCCCACCTTGCCTTAGCCTATAGTCCGGGTGTGGCCGAACCCGTGCGCGAGATAGCAAAAAATCCAGAGAACGTTTATCGCTTTACTGGAAAAGGGAATCTTGTAGCGGTAATTACTAACGGCACGGCAATTCTTGGACTTGGTAATTTGGGCCCTCTGGCCAGCAAGCCAGTTATGGAAGGTAAGGCGCTGTTGTTCAAACGCTTTGCTGGCCTCGACGCAACCGATATCGAGGTCCAAGCAGAAGATTCGAATGCTTTCATTGATACCGTGGTTCGCATTGCCGACACTTTTGGCGGCATCAACCTAGAAGATATTAAGGCACCTGAATGCTTTGAGATCGAGAAAGCGCTCATCGAACTGTGCGACATTCCAGTATTTCATGATGATCAACACGGCACCGCTATAGTGACAGCTGCTGGCATGCTGAACGCTTTGGAAATCCAAGGTAAAGATCTGAAAAACGCGAAAATCGTCTGCCTGGGTGCTGGCGCAGCTGCAATCGCTTGCATGCGGTTGCTAGTGAGTCTTGGAGCTCAAAAAAATAATATGTATATGGTCGATCGGACGGGTGTTATCCACTCTGCCCGTAAAAACCTAAATATATACAAAGAGCAATTTATTAACGATACTGGCCCTCTTACGTTGCTGGAGGCAATGAACGGGGCCGACGTCTTTTTGGGCCTGTCCGGTGCCAACTTGCTATCACCGGAATCCTTGCTGGCAATGGCACCCAAGCCAATTGTATTCGCCTGTTCAAACCCAGACCCAGAAATCAACCCAGAACTGGCACTCGCAACACGTGATGATTTGATCCTCGCGACCGGTCGTTCAGACTACCCAAACCAGGTAAACAATGTCCTGGGATTTCCGTTTATATTCCGCGGCGCACTTGATGTTCGCGCAAGGATAATCAATGAGGAAATGAAAATTGCAGCCGTTGAGTCGCTACGTCAACTAGCAAAAGAACCAGTTTCAGCAGAAGTTTTAAAAGCATTTAATGTAGACCGTATGGCATTTGGGCGGAACTACATTTTACCAAAGCCGCTGGATACACGACTGCTCGCAGAAATACCTAGTGCCGTGGCAAAAGCAGCGATCGACTCAGGTGTAGCACGATTGCCCTACCCTTCGCACTATCCTCTCTGACTTGCTCAATATAGTCGCTGACTAATGTGCTAGTTAGGTCGCTATCACCACTATGGCAATGTTGACGAGATCAATGTGACAGACCTGCGCCTTTCCATTCCGGCCACGGCCGCCTGCCAGTGACTGCAGCCCCGCGCTAGACGGCTAACGAAGACAATTAGTCGGATTGAAAAGGCATCCCAAGAGTAGGGCTGCTCATATATGGCCAGCGGATATAGCGGATATGCTGGCCATAGCTGCCGCTTTTCAGGACAGGTTGGGTCGGATTGCTGCCCTCCCTGAATAGCCTGAGCGCGCCTTCCGTTGCGTTTTAGCATCTACTCTCTTGCTCATGGGCGATGACGGGACATTCATGGGTATATCAGACCGCGGAGTCAACACCTGAGAGTCGTCATCTGCGCCCCCCGTCCAGTGGTCGACCATTCCCGTCACCCCTATCGGATGCCGTATAGGGATCGGTGGAGGGAGAGGCTGGAGACTGCTCAAAATAGGGTTAGACTCTTCGTGAAATGAAGTGCTGAATAAGCCCTTATAACAACTCTCCTTTACATCCAAAATACGTTCTATTTGAAAAGGCCAGAAAAGATTTCTTTCAGCTTTTGAACAAACACCATTGGCCTTCGAGAAGGTTCAGCCTGCTCTACTTTTTCGATTTCAGATTTCATCGGAACCGGATTTTTTGCTTCCTGCTTTTCAAGCCCCAAAATACTCACCAAATCATGCACGACAATTTTTGGCTGCCTTACCTCACCGAACTCGAATTGAGCACCACTATACGAATATACGTTCAATACAAGCTTGTTAAATAGGTTGATGCAGCTCGAAACCCTGTGATACTCCTTAATCTGGCGCTCAATCGTATGAGGGGTGAATTTTGGATGTGCGGCAGCATGGCGTAACTTTTCCCAAGCTTTTTTCTCGGCAGTCGATATAAGTTTTTTGTCTACCAGCATCCCCAGGGCTTTGGCTGCGTAAAGGTTTCCCCACCCAGCAACGTTTTTTATAATTGTATTTCGTTTCGCTGGATCAATCTCAAGATTCTTTATTTTTTCAATAATCTCGATTTTCTGCTTTTCGTATTCTTCATCCCTAGCCTCCTCTACAAGCTTCGGCATAAAAACATCTATCAAAATCCCCTCAACAGAAGTTGAGATTGTCAGATTTGATAGTGCACTCTCCGTATTAAACGCTGCAAACACGCGTTTCCACTGCGAGTAGGTACTTTCAAAATACACATTGTGGTTATTCAAAACATGCCAAATATTAAAAAATAAATCATAGTGGCTTTTGACGTCTATCACACCATCAATAAGAATATTTTCAGGAATTGGATGAGGAATAGACTGACTCTTAATTGAATTCCTAATGCTTCGGACATAATGCGTTAATTCCAAGCCGGACCTTTTAGACATGGCATACGCTTGCGGCAATGTGCCAGAAGTGAACCCTATATAAAATCTTAGCGCCTGAAACAGCTTATCAACATCAAAATCACCATTAGCATATACCTCAACATATCCTTTATGGTCTATTATTGAAATATTGAATTCATCATTTTGGAGTACTGTCTGATTAAAACTCCAAGACTCACTACCTAATGTGGAAGTGGTCGTATTTCCTTTATTCTTAGGAACCCTGGATAACTCATTAATTTCAAAATACAAAAAACTTTTTCTTTGAGAAGGAAAGTTGAAAGGTGCTCGCCTATAGATCTCCGCAAAGCCCACTATAAAATTAAATGGACGATGCGTATTAAACTCCCTTATCTTTAATGAAAATCCATTAGCTTCTATTTTTTCACCTTCCAAGGTAAAACATTCAAAGAACAGCTCTTGCTCCGGCTCAAAAAGATCTTTGGGGAAGTCATTCCCGCCAAAATTAAAAGGAAAGTTTTCGGACTTTAGGCACACAAACTCCATATAAAGAGAGCCGATACTATTTATTTTAATAATGCCGTGGCCTTCCAATCGCAATCCGTTGTCAACTTTTTGATAGATGCAGGCCTCAATGCACTGAATAACCAGCTCACCCGTGCGAGCGACTGCGAAGCTTTTGTCCAACAACATGCTGCTTCCCTGCTGAATTTTCTGGCTCAATTAGTAGAGTCCACGATGTCGACACTTTACCTGTTTGAGCTAGCGTCAGTCAGTCGCTCTGCATACGTCATTGGTCTACTGGCAGCCTGATGCCGAGCGAATGCTCCACAATTACCGCCGTCGGCAAACCAGGTGGCCAGGACGAATGCTTCTGGTCGTCAGATGGTGGGCAAGTTCACCCTGGAAGGAGGAATTCGAGAGGAAGTCTGTACACCTAACCATGGAAGAATTGCAGTCACTGCCTCTTTAGCGGTGATTATGATGGGTGATTTCTTCAAGGAATTTATGCGGGACGTACCGCGTGGCGACTCTACCCGACCCTTACGGGAGCAGAAGGTCCCTCAGGCGCGGTGGATGAAGCTCGAAGAGATCGCAGCGAGCCGCACACTATCGTACGACCCGCTCCAGCCGGGGAAAAAAGTCCTGATCGGTGCGCTGGGGACGCAGCTCATTGGCATCGAGGATGACCGCCACATTCTTACCGTAGCGGGCTCCCGATCTGGTAAATCAGTCGGCCTGATCAGCAACCTGCTGTTCTATTCCGGCAGCATCCTGGCAACCGACCCCAAGGGTGAACTGGCTGATATAACGGCAGACAGACGCGCAGCCCTGGGGCAGAAAATTTATGTCGTTGACCCCTTCGGGGTTTCCAGCAAGGCAGCCTCAAAATACCGCGCCTCGTACAATCCCATGAGTCTCCTGAAAACAGGCAGTGAAACATTTCTTGAGGATGCCGCGCTGATCGCCGAGTCGATTGTCGTGCAGTCGGCAGATCAGAAAGACCCGCACTGGGATGAGTCCGCCAAGAACTTTATCGAGGGCGTGATTATTCACGTCGCAACCTACTCTCGATACGACAAGGAACGGCACCTCATCATGGTGAGGGAGCTGATCAAGCGGGCACTATGGGTTGAGCCGGGAGATGATGAAGAGAAGGCAAAGCCTCTCCTCTATGAGGAGATGATGGACAACGGCTACCGGCTGCAGGACCGTCCGGAAACAGAAGACATTGGCAGCGCCGTCATGGCGGCGGCGCTCGATTTCTACGGCAAGAAAGGGGCGGAGCTTTCCGGTGTTCACTCAACGGTGAACCGGCATACAAAATTGCTGGATTACTCGGCCTTTCGCAAGGTTTTGAAAGAGCATGATTTCGATTTGTCGGAGCTGAAAAGCAATCCGAAAGGCGTCAGCATCTACCTGTGTTTTCCCGCGACGCGGATCGAAATTGCCAGACGCTGGATGCGGATTTTTATCAATCAATTGCTCGATACGATGGAGCGGGAAAAAACGATCCCGCCTGCCCCCGTGCTGGCCTGTCTGGATGAGTTCCCGGTCCTTGGCTACATGAAGCAACTCGAAACCGCCTCCGGCTTGATCGCGTCGTTCGGCGTGAAGCTCTGGGTCATCCTTCAGGACTGGAGCCAGGGCAAGGCGCTGTATGGTGAGCGGTGGGAAACCTTTGCTGGTAACGCAGGGATCATGCAGTTCTTTGGCAATAACGATCTGGCGACGACTGAATATATTTCCAAACTGCTTGGTAAGACTCAGGTGGAAGTTGCCCGCACGGGAGAGGTCGCGCAGGACCAACAACACAAAGGGTTATCGGGCCGGTCGGAGGCCATTGAGCTTTACGACTTGATGACGCCAGATGAAATCAGGCGTCATTTCTCGCGCAGCGATCAGTTTATACGGCAGATCATACTCTGGGCAGGCCATCATCCTATGATGTTACAGCGCGTTATCTGGCACCAGAAAGATGGGGTACTGGCCCCCTATCTCTAAGGAGCCAATCTATAAGCCACCACAGGAAATGCGCAAAGATTACGCTTTGGGTTTATCCCAGGCAGGTACGTCCTGCACGTATGCCTGCCGCACTTGCTTTTTCTGAAGCAGAAGACCTACGGCATGATCCTTGCCCCACTCATAGGCCAATTCTGAGGCGTATCGGCCTTTGTAATCCTGCAACAGATAGCTGCACTCAATGAAACTGGTCAGCAAACGGATACAAGGACGCGCATCATACGCCGCGGCATAATGCAGTGCAGTCATCTTGTGCTCGTCTTGAGAATTGATATTGGCACCGTGATCAAGCAGGAGTTTTGCAGCTAGTGCGTCACCACTCTTTACACACTCTACCAAGCGTTTGCCGTAAACTTGTGCCCGATTATCCCCAGCATTGAGTTTCAGAAGTTTCTCCTGCTCATCGGCTGTAAGAGCACGCAAATAATTAAAAATATTTGAAACCATAACTACCTTCCTTCCCGCATTTAAGCCACCGAGTTATATGTATAACTATGACAGCCAGTCAAGAAAAATGACGACTGAATACCATCAATACTTATGTTTATTATCTTGATTTGATGCGATCGCCTAGCATTATTGCAGCGATTACGAAGGCTTTGGAGCGGCGATCGTAGCGTTTTCTTAAAACAACTAACCCAACCACTCGCAAGGGATGCATCCTACAACCTAGGTATTTTCTGTTTCCTATGCATTTTCAACTCTCCTATAGAGCAACCTTGGAATTGACCGAATTACTGGTCCTGTGCGTTTTTCACAGCTTAGGTGTATCGCTATGCGACAATTTCCGAAGCCCATAGAGTCCGATAGAGACTGACATTAACCCTCCAGCAATTCCGCCATGAACATCATCACCAGCAGCGATCCGATTTGCAGAGGTGAACACACCTCCTATGCCTATGATAAGACTTGTCACCAATAGCGTTTTTTGAACAGCCCTATTGTTGAATATACATTTTAGCCCATCCATTTAAAAAATCCATTTTTCGTTATTCATCCTAGCTGAATAACGAAATATATCGCTTTAGTCAATATGCTTAATTTTTACTTATAATAATATCCCCTTCTGCGTTGCCTCCGACCTTATCATATTTACCTGACAAAATTAGTTTACCTGGCCCTTTCCCTAAAAGTTGTCCACCTCTAGATATTGAGGTGATAATTTGGTTCGGGGCAAGCTCTATAGGTTCGCCTTTGAGTGGAGGCGTCGGGCGAACTGGTTGTTTCGGCGGAGGAACAGGATCGTGAGACTCTGTCAAAGTCTGTACAAAATTGCTTACATGCAAATAAAAATCAACGCTATCAGCGGCAGTAACGCCTCCAACAATAACCGCTGCAGCGACTACTAGTGCCCCTCCTCCGGTAGCAGTGGCCAATACAACTGTTGCACCTACAGTCAACGCCCCACCGACAATGATTTCCGATCCATCAACCCACCCCCAAGATGAGTTGTTACCAAACTTCATAACATGACGAAAATCCATATTCATGTAATCTGATTTGTCTTTGTCGTATGGTCAATCTGATCTTCCATTAAGACGAATCGGCACTTCATTTGCGTAACCAAGACCTGAGTAAGTCAGGGACAAGTCTTGCTTGTCATCGCCCCAAAGGTATCCAGTCATCGTAAAAGAAAATTTAACCCCGTCAGAATTATCACCAAAAAATCCTTCTCCTCTAAAGGCCAGATCTCTGTCTGAAAACGTGCTCGTCCAATTAAATTTCTTCAAATCCTTGTGCAAATGGTCCTGCAAAAGTGATACAGACGATAGAGCAGCCTCTGTCATCGCCGATAGGATCGCCGCTTTCCGCATTTCTGGCGAAGCGTTCGCATTGGAAATTGAGCCTAAGGATATCGCAAATGTAAAAAAGCCCACTAAAGAAGCTTTCAATAAATTTATCATTTAATTCTCCTTGGATCACCAACCTCATAACTGAAATAAATTACGTCTCTCTTTAATGCGGCACTCTTGAGCATCACATGGTTAAGAAGTCGTACCCAAACAGATTGAGGGCGCTCTCTCCAAGATCTCAACCAAGATCTTAACCAAGCTTTTCCCAAGCTGGTACACCTCTCTCATAGGCTTGCTGAACCTGTTTCTTTGAAAGCAAAACACTTACTGCGTAATCACGCCCCCACTCCAACGCCAGTTCCGAAGCATAGCGACCCTGATTATCTTTTATCAAATAATCACACTTACCACTATTTACCAGTACTCGAACGCAATGGCGAGAGCCCAATACTGCAGCATAGTGAAGGGCTGTCATACCCTTTTCATCCTGTTGATTTACATCGACGGTGCCAGAATCGATTAACCTTTTTGTTGTTCCTGCGTAGCCAAGTTTAACGCTTCCGATAAATGAAAATGTTAAGCTTTTGCTAGCGCTATCAAGGCCTCTGAAGCCTTTAACGGATACTGTTTCCGACGAACGCTCCGGACTGTCTGTAAAGATTTTTTTTGCCTCTTTCATGATAGCTCCCGACTCGAAAGCAGCATAGAACGATTAGGTAGGAAGAACGGATGGTACAAATTGAAATCCGTCATACAAGTGAACAGCACCATCAGGAAGCGTTTGTCGTCTGCGACCAAGTAAATGCCTATAGCCGTGTCTAAGCAAATATATACTCGCGACAATCGTCTTATCAGGCAAATGGTCAAATTCTGCATAGTCGGCCTGAACATATGCAATACCGACTCCTGGCTCAGCCCCATTAAGAAAGACATGTAAGAAGTCGTCACTTGCTACTGAGAAGCCATAGCCTATCTGCACAATGCGAAGATTCGTATATATATTTCGCTCTTTGAGGGTTCTGTAAGCAGAAAGATCCTGAGAACTGGTTTCGTATATTTCCTCGACGCGCACAAACTCCTTGGAAGGATCAGGTATAATTCGAAGTGTGAAAGTTTCCCAGTACTCCTCCCCAAAATCATCATACTTCCGCTGAGCGGTGTATACTCCTTCCATACTCGTCAAGAAATGTTTTGCTCGGTTTGATTTGGTAGCGAGATACTCGTGAGCAGCCAGCATCTGTTTAAGCCCAGTGTCACTCTCATCCATATCCTCCAAACTGAGAATCTCTTCATGCAGTAAAAAACGCGTTAAATCTTTTAGCTTCTCTAATTCAAGAACACTCGTTCTGGCAAAAAAACGCCGCAACGTCTCATGCTTAAAGACCAGTTCTGCATCATCTTCAGAATAATTATCGATATTGACATCGGAAAAGATTATTTCGTCACGAACCCGATTCCACGGCATCAGGTTTCCATTGCTGGCATTAATGATCCGATATTTGCCTAGAGCAACGCGGATTTTGTCGATCTGCCATTCAGTAAATCTAATGTCATCGAAATCCATGCCCATCTCCTGTTCGCCAGTGCGCGAGGAATGCGCGGCGTATCCAGAAAATCCTCTGCAGTAGCCTCTCTTTAACAGAAGTCGAGGATACGGCGATGACGCAACAACCCCTTAGCCCGTTGTCGGGGCATCCATCCACCATGCTTGCTGATCGTGCGGTGTCGGCGCGAGGAATCGGCGAGCAAAGCATTATTAACGTTTGTGTCAGCGTAGCTCCTAACGCGATCAGTTGAGGACGCTGCTATGAACTCTCCGATGAAAAGCCCACTTACGAGACGCCCCCCCACCAGGCAAACAACCGACGAATCCGGTCTGCTGTCGTTCAAGGTTTCGCCGCGCGAGCTAACCCCCTTTCGGGTCAAGCTGGCGAATGGGATTAGTTCCGTAATCGGGCTGGGGCTGGCGGCTGCGATTTTCATTCCCCTGCTCCAGGCGCGTCATCTGTATTTGCCAGAGCTGGTGACTGCCTTTGGGGTGACGGTGCTCGGATATCACCTGTTGCGCTGGGTCACGCTGGAAGCGTGCCGGGTAACCACCCGGATCGAACTGAGAGTGGACCAGGTGAAAGTCAGACGCCTGCAGGGCTGGGAGAGCTACGACCGCCGCATCGAGCATCGTTTTGTCCTGCTGCCGCATGACGCCACAGAACATGAGCAGCGGTGTCATGACCTCGTCACCCGTCAAGCGGCAGCGAACGGCCAGGTCGTGCAACCGCCCATTTATTACGGTGATTCCTTCCATGTCGTTCTGGTGTATGCGGGTCACCGCATTGATCTCCTGACCGTATATGGCAGGCAGCAGGCGGCAGCCATCGTTGCCCGTTTGCAGCATTGCGACCAGCTCCTTGATGCCGAGGCGAAACGTGTCGGCGCGGGGAAAAACCCCCACATCGCTGGGGAATGGCATCACACCCCTGGAGGGCTTAACGATGTTTAACCAAATCTACCCCTACTTAAAAATCGTGGCCGCTGCTGGTGGCGGGATCATCGTCGCCTGTATCGCTTTCAACTTCCTGATGTGGCTGGTTGGGGCGATCTTCCGACAGTCTTTGATCTTCATCGACTACACGGTACATCTTCTTATAAAGGGTTCCAGCTGGACGGGCCATTACCTGGGAGCATTCGTCATCGGATGCCTGTCGCTGGTTTTCAACGTCATTCGGGGCACATGGATGTTCCTGTATCAACCGTGCTTCCTCGCCGGCAGGAGTGTGTCCCGCGCCGTTGGCCAGTACGTAAAGCTGCGCCAGTTGTTCTGGAAGTACGGACGCCAGGAGTTCGCAACCTTCGGGCAATTCAAACGCCACATGCTGGGTGAAGAAGAACCACCGCCGAAACCAGAAAAGCCTGCGCCAGAAAAAAGCGGTTATGCACAGGCGCTCGAAGTGCTGGGTTTCTCGGAAAGTACGCCGCTCGACAAGACGATGCTTAAAAGCCGACATCGCGAGCTAGCGGCGATTCTGCACCCGGATAAAGCGTTTCCCAATCAGGTGTTCATGCAGCAGGTCAACGATGCCGTTGACTACATCAAGAGGGCAAGAAAATGGACATAACCAGACAGCAAGACAAGCCCCTGAGCTTGTTGGAGAAGGCTAGAGAGGAACTGGCAGCGTTCAACCGCAAGCAGCTTTCTGTACCTGGGGCCGCGTCCACTCCCAATACCAGGATCACGACGCGGGAACCATCGCACGGCGAACGGATTCTCTATTGCTCCAAGGTGCCGGTGGCATCGGCGGTTCTGATCCTGAAATTGCATGAGAAAGCCGCGGAAATCACCGACGTGATCGCTCGCAGCAATGCGCCCGCGTCCGCGCAAGGGGGTACTCAAGCTGTGCACAACGATCTGGATATGCGTGCGCTGCTGTTGGGCAACTATCAGGGCTGCCCGCACTGCGATAACGCTGACCTGGTGCTGTGTCCCCGCTGCGGCAACCTGTCTTGCATTGGCAGTCAGCCGAGGATGACCTGCCCGGTCTGTGACCACAGCGCACGTGTGGTCAGCAGCGGGATCAGCCTGGAGGTTTCATGCGGAAAATTCGGGCAACAGGCAAGCTCACAAACGGAGCAACAATTGCTGGCAAAACCGGCAGGGCGACCGGCCCTGCCCCACAGGCCTGGATAGGGACATCTTAGGTGGAGATCACCGCGATGAACGTGCGTGGCAGGGCTCAGGCGGAACCGAATGGCTCAGAATTTTTGAGGAGCTTTGTCCGCAGTTCAACCAGCGTTTCGCATTGGGTTGTCAGCTCTTCTTCGTTAATAAAGTCACGGCCTGTCTGCTGCAAGAACTGCTTGATCCAGAGGCGGCTGCCGATCGATCGGTCGTACAGGTCGATGCAAAAAGCGAACAGCACCCGTGCCAGAGCGCGAGCAATGGTACGGGGCGGCAGTCCCTGGCGTTCCAGTCCGCGAATATGCGCCAGCAGTTGCTGCTCCACCCATGCCGTGTCTGGTTCATTCAGAAGTTGGCTTAACGATATTGGCAGGTTCTCTCTCATAACACCCTCCTTGGAAAACTTTGCTTTATTGATCCTTTCATACGACGCGCTCTTGCGTCCAGAAAATTCAGCCGTGTGAATTATTATGAACTCAAACAAAGAGCAGTTTAAAGAAGCGGCACAAGGCGAAGACAAGGCGCAGGCCGTTGCCGAGATAAAGGAGAAACTTCAACAGCGCGTTATAGCACTTGACGAGCAGCAGGCTCTTCGTCGGCCAGACGATATGGAAAAGGCAAAGCAGCAGATCCTGCGCGAACATAACCGGCTGGATTGCAAACCCTCCTATGCAGAGCGAAAGACGCTGACATCTAGACGCCTGGATGAACAGGCCGAGCGCATCGTTAAAACGCAGAACCTTAAGGAGTCTAACCAGCTTAGAGCTCAATATCAGAGTGAAATTGATGCACTTAAAAACTTAAATCGAACCGTCGAACAAAAGTCAGATCTCGTGCACGAAAGCCCGCGTGAAATCACAAAAATATTTAATAGCAATCCCAAAGAGCAGGACGGCAACGAGCAGGAACGAGAACGATGATGCACCGTTGGTTACTGACATGCCCCACTTCAAGATCTACAGCTTACGGCAAACCATCTGGATCATTTTTTCCGGGTTGGAACTGCCTTCATATTCGTTCAAATCCCAGGTTTCTTTTTCAAACCCCAGCCGTCGATAGAAATCAACCGCATGATCCCCAGCGTTGACGCAAAGCGTCGATACGCCCTGTGTCTTGGCAAATTGCTGCGTCAGTTGTCCGAGGGCAAGACCGTGGCCCTTCCCCTGAAACTCTTTCGCAATGGCAACAGAACGGGTGGCAGCACTGTTATCTGCAAACTGATCCAACGTCGTCACTCCTAGAGCTGCGCCGTTCCACTTAAGCAGAATTAAGCTTCTTTGAGCAGGCCTGTGGAAACAGGCATCATGATAATGCGGCTTATACTCATCGACGCCCTGCTCAAACAGGGCTGTCCGCTGTATCTCATGAAAACTTACCCAGTCTTCTGTACCAGGCACGACCGTGACAAGCTCGTAATCGGAATTATCCATCACCATGAAACTCTTGTTATAGCTCCCCTATTAATTAATATATGAAACGACCTAATTAAAAGTTAATTTATTTTAAGAGAAGCTCTTACTGCGCCCCAAAGGGGCTGACTTGTAATGACCAGATTGGCTTTTTTGAGTCTTTAGCTTTAGTGGTCTACACTGATCTCGTTCCACTCTGAGTGAAGTACATAATCATGCTTTAAGACTGAGGGCCTGGGCGATGGAAAAAATTTATTTAGAAGCCGTACAGCGCGGCGTATTGCTGGGCATTGATGATATTAAGCCGTTAGAGGACGCTGATTACACGGCCTTAAAGGAAATCGGCGATGTTCTGCGTCGGCATAATATTACCGATCGGTTCGGTGTTTGCCTGCTGCATAAGCATTTCGATGTTGCGGATGATGAGGAATTGATTGAAGAAACGGATGCAGAAGCGCGCGTATCTATCACGCGAGCGCAACCAATCTCGACGCAAAATGGACGTTCTATTGAAACTATGTGGCGATTCAGCAGTGGTATAGAAGCTGTAACACTATGCAAAAAAAGATGTATTTATAGTTCTGGCCATCCAAGAACGCATGAAAAAGAAGGCCATTGAATATCAATTTTCATTCCGACTATCGTACTTTTTGTTAAAAAGACGCGGCGCGAAGGGCCGCGCGATTTTGAATGCTCACCGATTCCAGAACACATGGACCTACCGGTAGCCTGTTTCGAGAGTGGGCACGTCTTGCCGTCTACACTTATCTCCGTAGAATATTTGCAGCTATAGATTACTTCGAAATAAAGGAGCGTAAGCATGAACAAAATCCATCTCGAAGCAGTTCAAAAAAGTGCCTTACCAGATATCAATGATATTCAACCTCTAAGTGATGCAGATTTTGAAGTTCTCCAGGAAATCGGTGAGGTTTTGCGGAAGCATAAATCCGCACAGCGATTTGGCGTTTGTCTTCTTCATAAACATTTCGATCTGAATGACGGAGAGGAACTGATCGAGGAAACAGATATTGAGAAACGTATTTCAATAACGTGCGCGCAAAAGATATCTGTTCGCGACGAACGCACGATAGAGACAATGTGGCGTTTCCCGGAAGGTATACAAGCAGGCACAAGATGCGTGCAGAAGTGCTACTATACTAACGGTCATTCAAAGAAACACGATATAGAGTCATGTTGAAAATTTATTCATATGTTAATGAAGAACCTCAGTGCTTGAAATCGCGGCCCGGCAGGGCCGCATTTTTTAAAACAGTGAGAGCTGCCGGGCTTGGACCTGTGCGTCGAGCCATGCCGGGGATTGAGCGGCGCACTCCAGCCACGCGCGCACGTAGGCTACCGCCCCGCCTTCGGCTGCGATATTGTCGTCGCGCTCGAAGTACGAGCGATAGCCAGTGTCACTGATCGGCAGCGGTGCTCGTCCTGCCGCGATTACTTGTAGATGCGAGAGCGCATAGCCGTAGGTGGCGCGGTAGCTCTCCGAGCAGTTCGGGGTATACAGGGCCTCTATGGTAAGGCCCTGCCAGACGAAGGTTTCGCGGATGGTTGCCATGATGAAATCCTTTTCATGCGGTTGAGGGGAACGTTAGCGGTTCCAGAACACATGCACCTGCCGGTAGCCTGTTTCGAGTGTGAACACGTCGCCGCTCAACTCCATGTCACGAGCCATGGCTTCGTAATTGATGTAATAGCTCAATGAGTCAGGGATTTCAGTGGTCTCCTCGGTGAGCTCCTGCGCGTAATCCGCCAGCGATTCATAGCAGCCGCAATAATCCTCATCAGCAGCCTTGCGGGCTTCCTCAACGCTGGAAAACTGATCCAGCAGCGCCCCGCCGAACGCAGGGAATTCTTCGATAAAACAGGCGGCCTCATGCGCAGCGTCAATCCCCGCATATTCGCCAAGGCTGAAACCGTCAAAACCTTCGTAGTCGTGAATCGCGTATTCCTCCGCATCCCCGACCGGCGACTGCTCCAGCATGGCGTTGATTTGATCCTGAATGTCTGACGCGTCCAATGTCGCGTCGATCCATACGCCGTGAAGGTATCCGCTGTTATAGGCGGCCAGGTCTGCAACGTAAATTCTGGGTTCGGTGGTCATGGTCTTGTCTCCTTTCAGGGCTTCAGGTGCTGTGCGTGAGGTCGCACATGCACCGCTGCCCGTCGGCGAGACCGGGGAGGTAAAACGCAAGGGCTCGATGAAGGGAGGGGGATCACCCGGCCTGCACAAACCCATGCTTTTTATGGGTGCGGAAGGCTGGGGATACCCTTCATCGGGGCGAAGCTTCACCCTTGCGTTGCGCCAGGGGCAGCGCCCCTTAGCTGCTTTGTTTTTCGCGAAAGGGATCAGCCGCGACAGGGCTTTCCATTGGCCAGTTGTGCTCCTAATGTATACAGCCCGGTCAGGTAGCCCCGCCGCTCCGTTCGCCATCTAGCTCCACAGTCATTTACGCAGCCAAGCCGGTACACCGCGAGCCTATGGTGAGATGGAGTGCGAAGCGACTGCCTCCATCCTTGATTTTCCCTATTTATGCCACTCTTAAGAGACAGCAGCTTACCGTCGAAAGTGAGCCACCAGCCCCACTGTGGCGCACGAGCTAACATTAGACTGGCCGCTTCAGTCTAATGGTTCGTTAAGTTGTTAGTGTTGAGAATGGAAATCGAAGTGAATATGGCCATCATCAAATCCAGTTATCTTATAGTTGTTAGTCCTTCATTAATCACCTTTTTAACCGTATTCCCATAAGCTATCTATATCCGGCCCGCCTGCAATCCAAGGCTGCCGGACGTTTTTGAAAGTGTTATGGGAAGCTGTTCATGACAGAGCAAGAGCCAAATTCAGGTCTTCACGGTTCCCTTGACGCTAAGGTTGGCCCTTTGGCCAATACCTATTGGGTACGTCTACGGCTGACGGACGCGGGATAGCTCTTCAGCTATAAGGGTAGCCATTGAGACGGCAGTCTTCATCTGACTGATGCCAATCGCATCCGTTCGCGTAAAGTCGATACTCATCACACCCAGCGCTGAGTTTTCATTCGAGAAAAGCGGCACCACGAGAAATGAGCGACAGCGATCCGACCGCCATGAGTCTGTAACATATACCTTTTTGCGGAGAATTTTTTCGGCTTTTACCTCGGGTAGAAGGTCTATCTCTTTAATGATATCCAGAATAATAGCATTTGGAAATTTCCACGACAGCCAATTAAGTGGCTGCGAGTTGAATGGAAATCCCATTCGTGGCACATAATGCGCACGCTTGCTGTTAAATACCGCATTTGCAATGCCCACATCTTTAGGTAATGAGGTTAAAATCTCGTCCGCAGATACTGGATGTGCCCACCCATCGGGAACGATCATGCCGTTTTCCGTAGGCTTCCAAATACACACGCACCTTACTCCAAATTGTGTGAACGCGCGCTCTACTAGTGGCAGACTAAACTTGATAATGCTGGCCTCATCAGGAAGGCCCCTTCCCTCAAGGAGGGCCCAAATAGAATCTCCCAGCATATACTCGGCGCGCCGGTGACGAAGTTCTTTTAGATGGTGGGAAAAGATGATGATTGTGGCAATAATGAATACTAATTCCAAAATCAAGACGCTGCGAGGTGTTTTGGCTGTATGCAGCCAACTAATAATTTCCGTATTGCCAGCAATTTCTAATCCGACCTCAGCCACAAGGAACAAAAAAGACGCTGAGAGATAAGCTAATGCCCCAATATGGAGCATGCGGCGCGCGATGCTCTTAAAGCGCCAATAAAGCCAAAAATAGGCAAACGCTGGCAGCGATCGCCAAAATCGCTTCGGATCGAACTCTTCGTTGTCGTCTGACATACCGAATTTTTATTATTTAGGACGGAAGCAGTTTTCTTTCCAAAATAGCTTTAACGCGTCCCAACCGAGAACTAGACTATCTTCGTGCGGCCTTAACGGCGGAAAGCTTTCAGCATATTCTTGGGCTTGCTCTGGGGTTATCGTGCCGTTCTTAATCGCTTCGTGAAAGCGTTTTGATGCGGCTTCCAGATTAGTCGTTTTTTTGTTAGTCATGTCTTATCCTTCCTGTCTAGCGACGTAACCACTATGAGGAGAATGGCCTCATTCCACTGTAGGACGAAATTGAGATTGGGGCAATGTCCATTATTGTCTGGCTGGTTAGAGGCAGAACTATTAACCAGTTGTTAACCTCATTCCCATAAGCTATTTCTATCTGGCCCCTGCAATCCAAGGCTGCCGGATGTTTTGGTAAGCGTTGTGGGAAGCAATTCATGACAAAGCAAGAGCCAGGTCAGAGCTTCACGGTTCCCTTGCGGAAGCAAGGGAACTTCCGGCAGATCGGCGTAGCGATCTGCCGGATTCCGCCGATGCGGACCTCGGCGCTCCCGAAAACGACCTTCACGACATCTCGAAAACCCTGTTTGGGGCGCAGGCCTCGACGGGCAAAGCCGTCTTCTCAGCCAGCCGTATGACGGTGAATCAGGACGCGCAGCAACGTGTGTTACACGATCAACAAAAACGTAAGGAAGAGCGCGAAGCGCGTGAGCTGGCGAACCTCGCCGTCTGGAACTACCAAAAGACGATCGTTGGCGGACTCGAGATGACGAATGCGCAGGCTCAGACTGGCGAGGTGAGCCCGCTATGTTGAAATCACTCTTGGTTATCGCCGCTGGGCCGTCCCTACGTAAGGGCGCAACGGACGCATCTGCGGTGGGAGGGTTGAGCGGATTCGTTCGAGTTCGTGCATCAAGTTTTGAAGAGGCCAAGGAATTCCTGAATGGAAATCCGGTCTTTGAAGCGGGAGGCACAGTCGAAATTCGGGAGCTGCCCTGGCAGTAAGCTCTGTAGGTCTGCACCTCGCTCACCTAGCAAGAGTCAGACCTGTACCCACTGATGCGGCAATAGTCGCTCAACCTTACAGGCCCGCTGTGTCGGCAGCCGCATCAGCACATCTTTCAGATAGGCATACGGATCATGCCCATTCATGCGTGCCGACTGGATCAGGCTCATGAGCGTCGCAGCCCGTTTTCCACTGCGCAGCGATCCAGCAAATAACCAGTTCGACCGGCTAGCGGGGCATCGTTGGCGACCTACTCATTGATGTCAGATCACAACACAACTTAGCTAAGGCAAGCGGTGGCTTGGACGCTGAACAACTTGAACACAACCTCCTTCTCGAGAAACAACTCGAACATGCGGCATTTGAAGGGCTCTGCGCAAAGGCTAATTCAACTCACACAGAACGCTGAGCGATTGTCAGTAATATTCCGAAGCTCACGAGTAGGCCGCCAAAAATTCGGTCAATCCATTGTCGCGCCGCTAACAATTTCTCGCGCACCATCCCGGCTGAGAAGAACAGCCCGACGAGGCTGAACCACACCGCGTGCGCCCCAGCAATGAACACCCCATATGCAATTTGCACTGTCAAGGCAATGTCCGGCCGTACTATCCCCATGAACAGACTAACGATGAAGATCGATGCTTTCGGATTCAACGCGTTCGTGAGAAATCCCGTACGGAGAGCTGCAAAATCTGACATGGCGGATGGTGGTGCATCTAGCTGTTCAATAGCCGGCTTGGAACGAAGCATTTTGATGCCCAGGTAGACGAGATACGCTGATCCAGCCAGCTTTAGCGCATTGAACAACCAAGGCGTTTGTTGAAGCACTAATCCTAAGCCGAGCAGCGTATAGCAGACGTGGACAAGCACCCCCATCCCAATTCCCACAGCTGTGAGGACGCCCGCCCGTCGAGACAGTAGTAATCCGTTGCGAGAAACCATAGCGAAATCCGGCCCAGGACTGATGCATGCGAGTATTGTAATGGTGATTACTGCTATCCATTCGTTCATACGTTACCCTTCAAATTGTTGGTGGTAGAAAGCAATGTTTACAGATCATGCTCTCTGGTAATAACGATGATTTCTGATGAAAATGGTGACTACGACTCACCAATCTTTGAAGCTCGCATGCCGTCTCTGCTCGCGTTGCGTTGCTTCGAATCAGCCGGACGCTTCGAAAACTTCGCCCGTGCGGCTGACGAACTGCATCTGACACCAGGCGCCATAAGCCGAGCAGTGCGCTTGCTTGAAAAGGATCTGGGCGTTGACCTGTTCGAGCGGCGTAGCCGAAGGGTTTTTTTAACGGACGCCGGCAGACGCCTGGCGAAAGCAGTGAGTGAAGGGCTTGGATTGATGAACCAGGTAGTTCGCGAGATACGCACCGATGCCCGTCGTGCTCGTCAGCTTGTCCTTTCCTGCGAGCCAACGTTGTTAATGCGATGGTTGATCCCGCGTTGGAGCGACTTCCAAACACATCATCGAGGACTAGATGTTCATTTAGTGGCCGGCGGCGGTATCTTTTCATTCGACCATGGCATCGATTTGGCTATTCGGCGGGACGATTTTCCTCGCCCCCCCGGCTATCACGCTGAGACCCTATTCCCAGAGAAGGTCGGCCCTGTATGCCGGCCAGAAAAGGCAGATCAGTGGTTCGACAAAAGCAGGAATGGTCTGCGTTCCTCGGCCCCGCTGCTTCAGACTAATAGTCGAGCTACGGCGTGGCAGGAGTGGGCTGGTGCAAAAGGATTGCCCACTCCTGCCATGGAGATGCAATCTTTTGAGCACTTTTATTTCAGCATCCAAGCGGCTGTCGCAGGCCTCGGAGTGGCCATTGGCCCATGGCACTTGGTGCGTGACGATATCCAGAGCGGTGTGCTGGCCGCGCCATTAGGATTTGTTGAAGACGGCTCACGCTACTGCCTCTTATCTCCCACAGCCCCTAAACCAGGCAGCTTGGAAATGGATTTACTTAATTGGTTGCAGGCGGTGGGCTGAGCCTTGTCAATCTTCAGTTACCAAAGACTGGCTACGGTATACCGCGCACCCATGCGTCACTGATGAGTCGCTGCGTCCTAAAGGTAGTGCTGCCGAATAATCTCTGCCATGTCTAATGCGCCATGACCAGCGTTTTGCGAGACGTGAAGCTCGATTGCGAAATCAGGCAACAATGGTAGTCCCGAATCCTCCGCTAGTATTCGAAAACCATCTGGCACAAGCGAGCGAAGCCAAGGCGTCAACGCGAGACCGCTTTGTACGGTAGCAAGAGTTGTGTCGACTGAGGCATTTTCAAATATCACGCGCCAGCTGATCTTCGCCTCCCCAAGCAGTGAAAATACAGTGCTGCGGAAGATGCAAGTCGGCGTCAAGAAACATAACGGCAATGGCCTATGTACAAACAGGTCGCCAGACGTACCTATCCAAACCAAAGGCTCCAGCGAAAGGCGCTCTCCTACTCCCTCGTATTCAGGGCACTGACTGAGAGTTAAATCGATTAGCCCTCTGGAGAAATCATTCATAAGGTCAACTGAGGAGCCTGATACAACGATCACTTCAACGTTACGACGCCGTTGGGAAAAGTTTTTTAGAATAGGAGAAAAATGTGAGCCAGCCATATCAAAAGGGACCCCAACCCTAACCGTTTCCGTTATATCCGGGTCGCTCATTTCTTCGCAGACGCTATCGTTGAGATCAAGGAGCCGCTGCGCCTTGGGCAAGAAATCTATTCCACGGTCTGTAAGCCGAGCCCCACGGGGATCTCGCTCCAGCAGCTGACATGCGAAAAAGCTTTCAAGCCGCTTTACCTGCTGGCTGATGCCTCCTTGTGTCAGATGTAGTTGGCGCGCTGCATTGCTGATGCTACCCGTCTGGGCCACAGTGACAAAAGCACGAAGCAAGACAAGATCGATGGTACGAGGTTTAGACATGCTAGCGGCCATTACTGTTACTAATGGCCTCATTATAAACATTCGATTTAGTGCGTAATCGCGTCGACGTAAAATTATCTTCCTTTTTATGGAGAATTTCTTATGAACCTCAGCGTGAACAGCACGAACATTGAGTCAGCGTTGGCCAAGGTCACTCAGCATTGGTCGCCACAGGTCATTGGTTTTGTCAATGACCAGTACATCAAAGTGGCGAAGGTCAAGGGTGAGCTGATGTGGCATTCCCATGCCGATGAGGATGAGATGTTTATGGTGGTGTATGGCGTCCTTAAAATCCAACTGGAGGATAGAGACGTCATCCTCCAGCCTGGTGAATTTTGCGTCATCCCCAAGGGAATCCGACACAACCCAGTCGCGCTGGAAGAATGCGGCATCGTACTGATCGAAACCGTGACCACACAACATACGGGGAAGGAGATCAGCGATCGAACGGTACCTATCGAGAAGCAACTGGGATCGGAGTCCTGACAACTGAACTGCTAAAGCACGGGTGGGCACCCGTTAGACTACGCATGGCGTGCTCACCGGGGCGAAGCGAATAAATTCTGTACTGATTGGATCACTAGCTACTCATCTCGTCCCATTTTTATCCTTGGAAAGCGCGTCGGAACCCGCACCACCATCCCGCCGTCGGTGTGCCACACGGTCGGGATAGGCTAATACCAGCAAGCATTCCAACCCACTTTGGATCGTCAGAATCCACTACAGCTTCCGTAAAAGCCCCACGCAGAAAGGAACGGTACTGTTTGGCGAGCTGGCATGACCGTTATGCACCATTTTGCTCACCTCGCTGTGCACGCTGCTCACCTGACAAAATCGTCAATCGGCTAGCACTCCCTTCCGCTTTCCAAGAGGTGCAGGATCAATTGCGGCGCGTTGTGCGCTTAGGTCGAGTTCGCCGTGCAATGGACAAAGCAGGATGTCCTTACGATGTCGCAGATGGTCTTGTAGCCCCTGAGAAACTCGACGGGTCTACACTTGGCCAAGTAAGAAGATTAGGACACTCTCCTTTTGCTTTTCCAAGGCACCCAGGCAGCTCGCTATAACGCGAGGCTCGATAAAATCACCCGGTTGTTGCGGCTTAGAACGTGAGTTCGAAATACATATGATTGGTGGGTTACGGGAAAACCAGCGGTCTATCGTTGCAACGGCAAAACCAGCAATACATGAGAGAGAACAAATGCCGACCCAAGGCCGGCATTATCAGTGAGCATGCAACAAAGATGGGCCATCCCTAAAGATCGCTTACCGAACTGTGCTCGCATCCTGGTTGAACAGTAATTTGCGTGTCTCCTCATTGTCCACCGGTGCAGTGTTGATCTGTTGCGCAAGCGCGTATGGGTGCGGAAGGTTGGGGATACCCTTCATCGGGGCGAAGCTTCACCCTTGCGTTGCGCCAGGGGCATCGCCCCTTAGCGGCTTTGATTTTCGCGAAAGGGATCAGCCGTGAAAGGGCTTTCCATTGGCCAGGTGTGCTCCAAATGTACACAGCCGGTTCAGGCAGCCCCGCCGCCCGGTTCGCCATCTAGCCCCACAGTCATTTACGCCAGCAGCCAAGCCGGTACACCGCGAGTCTAGGCTGAGATGGAGTGCGAAGCGAGTGCCCCCACCCTTGATTTTCCCTATTTATGCTACTCTTGAGAGACAGCGGCTTACCGTCGAATGTGAGCCACCAGCTCCACTGTGGCACACGAGCTAACATAGACTGACCGTTTCAGTCTAATATTTCGTTAAGTTGATAGGATCATATTTTGCTTGCCTGTATGTAGAGGTTGAGATATGAACAAACTACGAATGAAACCAAGGCATGAAGAGTCGGGTATCTTGAGTGTCGAGGTTCCAGAGACTTCATCAAAGACTTCAACTGATACGCTTGGGACGGGTAGTGGTTTGCGCGATAAGATCAAATCTATATTTAATCGTTGTTCTATATTGTTTCCTGAATTATTTCGGTCCGAGAAACATTTGCCGGTAGTTATTGTACAAGAACGTATGATTGCACGAGGCGAAACTGTGACCTTTAGAACTGTGGATTATGACAAGCTAAGAGACCAAGGGGTTCTTGTGCCTTTGGACAAGAGCCGTACGATTATTGCAGATGGAATTATCAAGGTGCTAGCGGCAAAACACGGGGAAAAGCTACCCTGATTCTTTGACACCATCGCAAGGAATCTAGTGATGGATCGATATAATATTGAAATACATATCGAAGCCCAGGCAGATATCGACAAAATTGTGGATGGCTATCTCAGTCAAATATCCTCAAATTCTTCGCAGCAATATCTAGACGCCGCTTTTGGGACGCTAATAGCACTAGATCGAGCATGCACAAATATTGAAAAAGGCTATATATACCTATTCTCCCCCGCGACCTCAGCTGAATACGCCAGTGCAGGGATAAAGACTCCAGACGGCCTTAAGGATACACACGGGAACTCAGCGCAATACCACTTTTATGAATGCCTGGGTTTCCGCTTTATCCTCCTGATGAATATAAGAGGATGGCCAAAAGCAGGAAAGCTTTATCACGCTCAAGAACTTTCGAAGCTGACTAATTCCGACGTTACAGAAGCGTTGAAGACCTCAGATCGTCGACACTCACCACCTAACGAGGATTGAGAGATGGTAGAAAACCTCTTGTTTCTTGTTTTTGATTTCTTTCTACAGAAAGTCGGCCTCTTCCCTATTCTCGCCTCTGCGATAGTTATCTCCCTAGTTTTCTACGTTACTCTCCTGATCATATTTACGGTACGTAGGCATAACGACCATAGAGCGTTCAGGCGGCGAGGGGCATTTTCAATCAGGCGGATATGGGCTAGCCTTTGGGATTATCACTATGTTGGCGGGTCTTGGCTTATAAATCACATGGAACATTGCATGTGGACAGTCGCGATACTCTCAGGCGCAATTGGATACTGGCGAGCCATCAAGTTAGATGATGCAAACGAACTTTCCCGATCTTCATCTATGATTTGTATAGCAGGATTGGTAGCTGTCGCTCTTGGACTCGCACAAGCAATGACAATACAACGATCTGCTGATAAGCTTATCAATAGGGCAAGTATGGCGGGGAAAAATAAAATAGTCGAAAACTATATTGTCTGCCCAATACGTAAAGCGCAAAATCGCGCCCTTGTCGTATCGACCATAATCTCTATTGTCGGAACTTTGCTCTGGGCTTACGGGGACCAGTTTTTTCCTAAAAAGGAAGAAAGTGCTGTAGGCGAATGTCAATGTATTAAAGTAATCATTCCCCAAAGTCCGTCATTTTATGGTTATTAAATCCTTCATTAACTACTTCTTAATACCATTCCCATAAGGTACCTATATCCGGTCCGCCCGCAATCCAAGGCTGCCGGACGTTTTGGTAAATGTTATGGGAAGTTGTTCATGACAGAGCAAGAGCCAGGTTCAGAGTTTCGCGGTGCCCTTGCGGGAGCAAGGGAACCGACGGCAGATCGGCTTAGCGATCTGCCGGACTCCGCCAATGCGGACCCCGAAGCTCCCAAAAACGATCTTCATGACATTTCGAAAACCCTGTTTGGGGCGCAGGCCTCGACGGGCAAAGCCGTCTTCTCAGCCAGCCGTATGACGGTGAATCAGGACGCGCAGCAACATGTGTTACACGATCAACAAAAACGTAAGGAAGAGCGCGAAGCGCGTGAGCTGGCAAACCTCGCCGTCTGGAACTCCCAAAAGACGATCGTTGGCGGAGTCGAGATGACAAATGCGCAGGCTCAGACTGCCCGCCAGAATGTCATCGACAACGCCGATGGCTATGCTGACTGGGCCGTTCGCAAGGGCTTTATCCGCGAGGACCAGAGGGACGGGTTCAAAACCGGTATCCAGCGCAAAAAGGAACTGGAAGACAAGCGCGGTCGCGGAACGATGACAGCAACGGAGGCCGATGAAGAGTTGCGGCTGGACCGGTCGCGCGTGGGCAAGGCATTGGAGGCAGCGACTGCCCGTGACTACCAGCATCAAGGAGTCGCGCCCGCACGAGAGGCAATTTCAGACTCATACTTACAAAATCCAACAGCGGCTGTTCTCGACCGGCCTACGCTGTTCCAGTCTGCACCTGACGCCACTGCTGCCTTTAAGATGGCAAGCTACTCAGAGCAATTCCAGAAGCCACCACCACAGCCCGTAGCGCCTTCGATCAAGGCGACGGGCCTCGATCTCTGAGGGGCGCTAGTTCAAGGCCACCAACCCGTAATCTGTGTATCTCACATAGATCAGCGTGGTGTTGATAACCGTCGCCCCGTCGGGCAGCGAAGAATATTTGATGTCGCCGATGATGCCTCGCGCCGGATCTTTGGGATTATCGTTGACGCTACCGCTGACATTGCCTGAAACCGTGGTTAAGGAGGACGCAGGACGGTAGGTGCCACCAGCATCTTTCTCAACGCCGAAGCCCTGAAGAACAACACGGTTCCCATACGCGTCGCCTTTGCCAACCATTACGTTGTACGCGCCGCAACTTGCCCTAGGAATCTTGCCCTGAGCGGCCAGTAGGTCACAGCGCTTGAGAGCATCTACATCAGGTGCTTTGAGTAGCGCCTCAGGCGCAGGACCGGGCTTACGTGCGTCGAACAATCGAATATCTGCCATACGGTTGTATACGCAAATCTGCCCCGCTTTGTCCCCCAACGGCTGATCCGCCTTTAGGATATAGCCGACCTTCCGGTCCCCGCTCATCGTAAAGATCATGCCGAACAGCCGCTTGTCCTGCGTAATCATCTGCGCGGACGCAATGGAGTGCTGGTCCTCGGCCTTGAGACGAGCGGTCATTGCCTCTGGTGTGGCGCACTCGCCGATGTCTGCGGCGCGGGCGAAGTCAGCCAGAGCACCAGCGAGCGCTAGAGGAAAAAGGAGCTATTTCAGCATTTGGGCTAAAGACGGCGCGGTGCAATTTCGCCGTCCCCCTGATGGGTTCGAGCACTTCTCGTCGTTACTCGAAAAGGGAAATAACTCAGTGCTGCCCATTGAGGAAAGCACTCCAAACTGCATCGCCGGAATCTGTACAGTCGTCATATCGGACTCCTTGATCGAAAGAGAACGTGATGCGCTGCATGCGCCGGTATGCACTCGGGACTCCGCCATGGGCATCACAGAGAAGGCTCGCCAGGGGAACTAAACATGACGTTCCGAAAACGAACCCTTTTGGAATGTGGCGCTGCCAACATGTAGATGTGTGCGAAGTCTCAGTAGCAATTGACTCTTTGGGATCTCGTGAATAGAGTCCTTAAAGGTTCCTTTGCGAACAACAGAAAGTGCAGCTGTGTGACCCTCCTTTTGACGGCGGTGCCTACCTGCGGGAAAGGCAGAACCATGAAGATCGGGTACGCACGTGTATCGACAGAAGACCAGCTTCTTGACCTGCAAATTGAAGCCCTGCGACAGGCCGGGTGCGAGCGCATCTTTGAAGAGAAGAAACCCGGCGCCCTCACACGTCGCCCGGCTCTCCATGCGGCCCTGCGCACCCTGCGCGACGGTGACGTGCTGGTTGTCTGGAAGCTCGACCGCTTAGGCCGCTCGTTGCAAGACCTCATCAAGACCCTTGGGAAGCTCGAGCGGCGGGGAATTGGTTTCTGGTCGATTTCCGATCAAATCGACACCCAGACGCCAGCAGGCAAGCTTGTATTTCACATCACGGGCGCTGTGGCGGAATTTGAACGAGCATTAATTTCCGAGCGGACGAAGGCTGGGATGCTAGCCGCTCAACGAAGAGGTCGCAAACCGGGACGGCCTGCGGCCCTGACACCGAGCCAGGAATTGACCGTTCAGCGCATGGCAATTTGCGACGACATGCCTCTGGAGGTCATTGCTGCCCGCATGCAGGTCAGTAAGACCACTGTCTGGCGGGCCGTAGCGAAGATCAGGTCAGGAACAAGGCGGCCAATGCCTGAAGTTTGACCACATTTTCGGACGGCGCTCGACTGCTCGGAAGTAGGTAACCTGATGAAATCGGTGCGGTCCGTTGATTGCCCGACAAAGACCTCAACATGCCGCGCCCCTGTGGGGATGCGGGGACGGATTATATTTCGACATTGTGATTGAGCGCCCAAGGTTAACGATTCCAAAATATATGCACCGTTTTGTATCCCTCCTCGATGATGAACACGTCGCCGTTCAACTCCATGTCACGAGCCATGGCTTCGTAGTCAATGTAATAGCGCAAGGCCTCGGGAATCTCCGTGGTTTCCTCAGTAAGCTCCTGCGCGTAATCCGCCAGCGATTCATAACTGCCGCAATAATCCTCCTCGGCTGCCTTGCGGGCTTCCTCGACGTTGGAAAACTGGTTGAGCAGCGCACCGCCAAAGGCGGGAAACTCTTCGATAAAGCAGGCAACCTCGTGCGCGGTATCGATGCCCTCATACTCGCCCAGGGCATAACCCTCAAAACCCTCATAATCATGGATAGCGTATTCCTCGGCATCCGGCACGGGCGATGCTGCCAGCATGACGTTGATCTGCTCCTGGATGTCGTCAACATCTTGAACAGCGTCGATCCATACGCCGTGAAGGTAACCGCTGTTATAGGCGGCCAGGTCTGCAACATAAATTCTGGGTTCGGTGGTCATGGTCTTGGCTCCTTTCAGGGGGGCTGTGCGTGAGGTCGCACATGCACCCCTGCCCGTCGGCGAGACCGGGGAGGTAAAACGCAAGGGCCCGATGAAGGGAGGGGGATCACCCGGCCTGCACAAACCCATGCTTTTTTATGGGTGCGGAAGGCTGGGGATACCCTTCATCGGGGCGAAGCTTCACCCTTGCGTTGCGCCAGGGGGGGCGACCCTTGAGCCTCTTTTCGTTCTTGCGAAAGGGATCGTCACCGGATGGCCGGGACAAGGCTTTACATTGGCCCGGTGCGCACCAAGCGCATAGAGCCCGGTCTGCCGGAGCAGCCGTCAGATTCGCCATATTTTTCCTGGTTCTAATCTCGCTACCAGAGCGTTCATTTCTCTTATCTCCTATCGGCACGACTCGCGCCCTTTTGTTTGACCTGTAGCACTGCCGTCGTCTCCTCCCCCAGCAAGTCATGAATGACTCCTTCTCTCGCGTTGCGGCCCTCCGGGTGCTGCGTGGCCGACGCCTGTGCTGGCACAGCGTCACAAGGCCGCCATGGGTGGCCGAAAGACGGTGGAGACATGAAATGAAACTGGTAACAATGTTTGAACTGGCGACAAAATCTGAAAGCGAATTGCGCGTGCTGTACCGGGAGGTCTTCAATATCGCAGTACGCGGTGACCGGGAAAGCCTGGAACATCAGAATGCCCTGGCCTCGCTGGAAAATATCCACCGTGTGATGATCTCAAGGGCGTTGCGCCCTTGAGCTTTAATCACAAACGGGCATGGCCGATCAGGCTTGGAGCCAGGACTCCACCATGACGTCCCATATTCGGTCTTCCATTCTTTTAACACATGGTGGTTGCCGCCTTTGGGATGTACATCACCGATGCAAAAGCACCGACGTTCAGCGCATATCCGGATAGCCCAGCGAATTCTTTCGATGGAGGGCCTAGCAGATGTTGCGTGATATTGCTCCAGACGTAACGCTGTTTTGTATAAGGTTGGAATTCTTTACCTGCTGAGTCGGCCGTAATTCATAGCGCCGAAAGCGTGCGAGTGCTGCTACGTGTCTCAGCTATTGGCAAAGCCCTGGACTACAGCCTGAGACGGTGGAAGATGCTTCGCGCTTCCTCGATGACGGGGCTGTCCAATTGATAACATTGGTGTGAAAAGGAGATAAGGCAGTGGGCTCTCGTGCGCAAGAACTGGCTCTTTGCAGGGTCTCTTCGAAGTGACAATCCCGCAACTGCGACCGTGAATCTGATCCAATCGCCAGTGACAATGGGCGCGACCGGTATGCCTATCTCAAGGATGTACTGACGCGCATACCGACGCAGCGGGCGAATGAGATTGCGGAACTGATGGCGCATCGGCGGCGCCCGGCGTAGCTGTGTAAATAGGTTAGCCGGGCGCTTACATCGAATATAATTTACAATTCATTTAAAGCGCCGCATGGATTGGGCTTAACCCCGCTGCAACATATGCATCATTTGTTTTGGTCATAGCAACCAATAGGTTCAATTGAGCTGTATATTTTTCGATATTCGTAGCATTTGATCTGCTTTGAACTTCATCTAACTCAGCCTGGGCCAATCTTTCCCCAGCCAGTGCCTTGGCAATTTCTTGGTTGGCTTTGCGCACCTCCTCTTCTTCTGTATCACGAGCTTTTTTGCGCACATCTGGCAGATTTTGACTGCTGAGCTCTCCAATCTTTGGTGCTGACTTGGAAATGACATTTGCCAAGGCGACGCCATATTTATTCGCATCACGGATCATAGTTATGGTGGCTTTCGTAGAGAAGAATCCACTTTCGATATTAGGATCTTCCCCTTTGCACTGCGATGGGCCTTGCCCGCTTGCATAGTCTCGGCACCATGTTTTCGCCCATTCAATCCGACTTTTTATCAGCGCCGGATTTTTTTCCTCTCTATCAAGGGCTTTCTGCAGATTGATTTTCTCTTTTGTCTTCAATTGTGCGTTTGAGCAGATGCTGTCAGATTCTCCCCTTCTCAGGCCTCTGCAGTATTTGACGACGGCTTCTCGAGTTGCCTCATTGGAAAAGACGGAGGTTGTGTCTTCTTCGTATGCATAGTCTTCGGTAATCCCTTTTTCTTCTAAATAATGCATCGCCAATGTAATGGATCGTGCGTTAGGTGAATACTTTATTTTTGCTGAGTCCACATCTGGGAAATTCGGAAGGGCGAATGGCTCGCTCTTGGCATTGAAAAGGCGAGGATCACCGTCTTTAAGAAGAGCGTTTTTTGTTAGTAAGGGGAAGGAAATAGTGGCAGACGCAAACGACTTATCTTCTGAAGCTCCTTGAAGATTTATGGCGACATCGACCCTTCTTTCCTTTGTCCAGAATGTGGAATCCTCGAACTCATTGACCTCAAGGTACACCGGCCGCAATTGATAATAAGGTTGTCCTTTGATTTTTTCGAATACAATTTCAAGCCACATATCCTTTCTTTCCACTTGATTCTCCAGCTTGCCTCCTAGCTGAGAGGACTTGAATTTCCCCTTCGCGACTATCAAGCATGGGCGCGGAATTGATGTGAGTGCGACTTTATCTGTTTTATAAAGATTCGAATATGAAGGAACGCTTGTGCGTGCGACCGTATTGGTGTCGGCAGAGGCCTTTATGGCCGTCCCAACAGCGTCTACGGCTGCTTCCACAACGATGGGTGCAAAAATTGCTGCAATAGCCGGCCCTAGCCCTTGAGGCTTTAATGCGTCAGGTGCATTCGGACAGGTCTGAAGCCATTGAGTTCTGACTTCGGGAATTTCATTCGCATGGACTGGAAATTGAGCGACCAGCACAGCACTTGAAAAAATGAGAACTAGGGCCGACCTCAGTTTGATCTTCATCGAGCTATCCCCCTTCATAAAAATAGCAAACCTGAAAAATCTTGACTATCGTTACTATGGGCCAGGATGGCCCTTTGCCCATTAAGCAAAGTACAGACTTTGATTTTGTCAAGATCAACATCGAAGGTTTACGTCAAATGAGCAGATCCAACGATTTCTCCAAAGCTCTGACCAAAGCAATACGAATGACCAAAAACCATCCAATGGTTACTGGAGTCGACGTAGGGTCGGCTTATAAAAACGGAAAAAAAATTCGAAGGCTTGCCATTCGATTTTATGTTTCGAAAAAGCTGGGACAAACTCATATCCCGCAAGAATATATGCTTCCCGCGACAATAGATGGTTTGCCTTGTGATGTGATCGAGGCAAATTTTGTTCCGTTGGAAATTCCCGAATATTATGCAAATTTTTTGCAGCCAGGATTAAGTGTTGGGAATGTAGTGCAGGGCACCACTGGAACTGCTGGACCACTTGTGGTCGACAAGAAAACAGGGCGCATTGGATTAATAAGCTGCTGGCATGTTTTGGCCGGATCAACAGGTGCGAGTCCCGGTGAGGGAATTGCTCAACCTGGAGTGGCGCATAGGCATGGCGGACCATTGCGAATCATTGCCGACCTTGTTCGCTCCGTGCCGCTTAATAAAGGTTTTGATGCTTCATTAGCGTTCTTGCGCCATGATGTAGATTATGATTTTAGACCTTGGCACTGGGAAAACAAAATAACGGGTGTTGAACGGATGAGGAAAAATATGAGAGTTTTCAAGGTAGGAGCTGTAACAGGGGAAACGTACGGTATAGTTGAAAGCAATCAAGTCGGAAACTATAGAATTCCTTTAAATGAATATGGTGCGGGTGAAACGCCCTTATGGGGGCGCAAAATTATTATTTCAGACAAAACCAAAGAAGACGAGTTGACTCGTGAAGGTGACTCTGGTGCATTGTGGATTAATGAGGATACTGGCAAGGCTGTTGGCCTAAACTTTTCTGGGTTGGATGGAGGAGGAAGAGCTATTGAGCACGCAGTTGCACACGAGCTCTTAGATGTTTTGAATCTTTTGGATGTGGATTTACTTCTTCAATAGATGGCTCTTGTAACGCAAGCCAGTTGGCATGGAAGGAGAAGATTAACCGCCGGATGTATTAGCAGACGGTGATAAATAATAGCACACATTGCCCATGAGCCTCGAGCGCAGGCAAGAGTCGCAGACAAGCCTCCTGCCACAAAGCTTATAAGTAAGCAAATGCGATGAAAAAACTTTCGTACCCTTGTATGCGTCTATAACAAGCCCTATTTGCGCAAAATATTAAATGTATCTTTCAAAGATCCAACTGTATTGTATGCCCCATCAACCTGGATTATTGATTTCAATAGGCCTAAGCTTCTGCGGTTCTGGTTTTTTTGACCGATTTAGAGTTTCGGAAAACCCACGCGTAGCCTTTACTCCTATCGACACACCTACCGAAGGTTTTCCCATGCAGAACTCAAGACTTATACTTAAACTCTTGTCAGGAACATAAGAGAGACTCCCAACACCAAAGTTTATGTTGTAGCTCATCTCCGCTCCGCCATTCAGGCCATCTTGAGCGGCAGGGGAATAGCCACCCTCAATCCCAATGCAGGCTGACGCTGAGGCTAGAGAATTAAGCATATTGGTATTGCCTGAAACCGACTGTTTAGCTCCAACGCCAATGCGCCCTGTGTCTGGCACGTAAAAAAAGAAAATAGGGTTTACTTTCCCCACCCCCGCTCTCACCACCCCTCCGAGCCAAACTTGATAGGGTCTGACCATACCTTCGGTTTCGAGATACTCAGTCCAATGTGGCATCCGCTCATCGAAGTATTTAGCGACGGATTCGTTGGTAAGGCCTTCCGTTGAAAGTGTCTCCGTCTCACCGACTAATTGGTAATTTGCTGCCCGGGCCAGGGCAGCAATAACCGAACGTTGGTCTATCTGCACAGGGTCCGGTGCCGGAGTTGGGTGACTGCTAGGTTTGGGATCTCCTCCGCCTCGCTCTACCGAGCCTCCCGGGTCACTCTCCCATCCCGGCATAGACTTGCCACTGGGAGGCCCTTCGTCGTCCGGCATCAACACATTGCCAGGATTCACAGTAACTCCGGACTGGCAAGCAGATAAAAATCGATTTCCAGGTCCTTGAGGATCGATGGCACCTCCGTACCGATCGTGGTCCTCGAATCAATTACAATTGTCCAGATGGACTTTACAACTCCTTCTGGGGCGGGAGCATTGAATGGTGAGACGTTGAACAGGCTGTCGGTAGCGAAAATCTCAGGTGCTCTTAAGGGAAACCTTGGCGCTATTCGCGAGACAAATGCCGGGGTTAGATTTTTCTGGAATCGAACCTCCTTGGTACCCCAGCGTGTAAAAATGGGAGTGTCATCCCACGGCCGTGCATCGTTCCCTCCGACGGAGTTATTGATCTCCCTGGGCAGTTCTAGATTGGGCCAGGCTCGATCTTCGAGGAATGGGACTCGGGCCTTCTCAATAGACATATAGGCGTAGGAGGGAGGAGCGAGATACAACGAGAACACTCCGTAGTAGCTCTCAACACCTGAGTACAGGCTGTAACATGACACCCCTCGCAGACGGGGAAAGCGTAACTCTCTGTCCATTGGCAGCGGTATTGTGAAGGACATTCTGATGTCGCCGCCCTCTTCCTTGGCTTTCTCCAAGGCTTCATTAAAAGCTACCTCCCCGACCAGCTGTCGTAATGAGTAACTAAGTGTGAGGTTTCGGTCATGAGTTGCCCGCGCATTGAGGAAGCGAATAACGTTACGCACCCACGCGACTGACAAATCTAGAAACGAGAGGCCTTTTGAAGCGCATTCGGTTGGAGTCGAAAATGGATTTTTGAGCCCATATATAAGGTCCAGCCCGAGCTCCACCACTTGCAGGCGATCGAACAGGTCAACCATGTCCCTACTAAAGCGATCTTGGATCGCCTTCATTTGCACTAAGGTGTTATGCGGACCATCAGGGTCGGTAAGTGCTTTTGTTCGTTCGGCCTGATAAGCCTGTAGGGACGAGAATCGGTCCATCCGCAATTCTTTGATCTGCTTTTCAAGCTCGATGTTGGATTTGATAAGTTCGATCTGGCTCTCCAACGCCTTTTGCCACTCGGTTTCACCGGATCTCTCCAACTCATAGCTGAACCTTTCGCGCAGCAACGAGTGATTGGTCGATTCCAAATCTTTTTCGTAGACCATAGTATGCGCGTCCTTGGACGCTACACCCGGCTCTCCTAGTTCACCGACTTTTGCAAGTTCCTGGTTGGGCGAATGGAACGCCCCGGACATGGAGGCACGTGCCGACGTCGCAATCAATGATGCCTGGTGGTTAGCGTCGAATTTCGACTCCCCCAACCCAGCATCGCGATCAGTGCTTCGTGCTAGCGCACCCTTGTGGCGGGCGTTCGCAGACTCAAGGTCGACTACAGCCTGTTTGAGGGCTCGATCCCATACTCCGGATTCGAACTCCACTTCGTCCAAATCCAGCTGTGACTGCAGATAGTTGAGCTCCAGCGTGCGCTCGTAGAATCGGTCTCGGAACTGGTCATAGGCGGCACGATCGCCTAACGCTCTGTTGAGAATATCCGTGGCCCCATCTAAAATAACCTCGACGTGCATGGGGTCATACCGTGTACGGTCCTGCCTGCCAAAGAAGCCCGGATGGTGAGGTAGATCATCCTCAATGTTGCGCACCGGATTAGGGCTATACGGGGGCGGGGGCACATCCTCATATTGAGCTGCCGCTGCCTTCCGAAGAACATCTTCAATGCGCTGTCGTGGATCATCTGTTGGTGGGTTGACCCCCGGCGGAAGGCCAGGTAAGCCCGGTGGATTCCTGGGAGGAAGCATTCCAGGCATTGGTTGGGGAATCGCGACTTTGCGCAGTGTGTCGCTCATGGTGCACCTCAAAGATTGACGTGCTTCCGTAATACTCAGTCCGGAGGCGAAGCTGGGAACCGTTACTGATTATAGTAATGTTTTGCCCTTGAGCATCAAAATGCTCTGGCATCGCTGGCAAATATCCACCGCGTCATGATCTCAAGGGTGTTGCGCCCTTGAGCTTTAATCACAAACGGGCATGGCCGATCAGGCCTGGAGCCAGGATTCCACCGTGGATGCACCGTACTGAGCGTTCCATTCTTTCAAGACACGGTGATTGCCGCCCTTGGTTTCCACCACTTCGCCGCTGTGAGGATTCTTGTAGCGCTTCAATACGCGCGGACGCCGATGCGCGCCCACGGCTTTCTCCACCCTACGGCCAGCCGGGGCAGGATCAAAGATGGCAATCACGTCCTTTAAGCCCTTGCCATAGGACTGCATCAGGCCGGTCAGTTTTTCTTCAAACTCGATTTCCTTCTTCAACCCGGCATTGGTTTTCAACTCTTCGAGTTGAGCAAGTTGTTCTTGGAGCTCCCGTTCAGCTGCCCGAAATTCCGCCAATTTTGACACGGTACTAACTCCGTGATGACGCACATACGCGTGATACGAATATAGCAAAAAACCCTTTAAAGCTTCAGGTTTCAGAACAAACTCCAGAAAATGCAAGGATGAACTAAAAGAGCCCTTCACCCTCAAGGGCCTTCATGACAACCTTGTGGCACTATGGCCTACGCATGAGCGTTAAAATCCACCCGGCATGCTTGAATGTACTTTTTGGTTCGTTATGCTTTCTAAAAACTGCTGAGGAAGAACTCTCTCGAACACATCTAGCACCATTTTCACCAACGCAAAATGCTGATCCCAGTCACCGCCCTCTACTCGCCTCCAAGCACTTGGCATATAGCGCACAAGAATTGAGAGCGCATAGAGCAGCGAGAGACTGATTGCTCTGTACTCATAAACACCTCCAAGGACAGGCAGAATCAACGCATTTCCTTGAAAAAAGGAACTATGGTGTAAAGGCAATGCTTGATACCAGTATTCGAAGCCATCATGATCAACTCTTGCTCGGTATACTTTCGACTTAGGCTCCTCCCCTTCTACGGCTTCAATTTCTGTGAGAGCCCATCCGTTTCGTGCTAACCGCTCAGCACTGATTTTAGAGGCCTGATCAATTAGTTTTATATAACTGCTGCCTGTCTGTTTCCCATGCAACCTGTGACCAGCGCCAGTATCGTAGACAGCGTGAACCCATGAGGGCTCGGAATCATAGACATCTACGAACAACTTACCCAGTTCAGGAAGAGTCGAGAATAGTTGCTCTAATGTTGCAAAACTCCCAGAAACAAGATTGTTTAAGTCGCTGGCAGATGTCGCTTTCTTCTTTGGATAAGCGCTAACGTCACGCCCTAAAAAACTTGCCCACCGAGGGAAAAACCCTGTTGCCAATACGCCTACTGTCAGCCCCCCAAAATCGTTTGTATTGGAGGCGACCGTATATAGGCCATGGCCATACTTGGTCATACCTTCAACCTCATCGAGGTCCGTAGGACCGTGCGGTGCGGCCAGCATCTCCGCAAATGCAAGTGCCAAAGACCCATAGTACAAACTGAGAATTCGTTTATTCAAACTTTCATTTTGCGCGCTTTTGAAATAGTCGGATGCGTTTCTGATAGAGAATGCAACACCTGCTGCCTTGCTTTCCAACTGTTGCTCTGAAAGCTCTATTCCTTCCTCTTGAGATCTTCGCAAGATTAGCTTTTTCGCCAGTGTAGTGCTGGCGAGCTGGCTGAGATGTGCCCATATTCCGTCTATCGGCTTTTCGGCCGTTATTTGTATGTAGCCTTTCAGAATTTTATTTTTTATTGTGATTTCTGTCGGTGGCGTAAGTGCCCTACTCCATTCAATCATGAGCGGAAAAAAGTCGCTCACCGGAGTTACTTTAGCTTTTATCCCATATGCAAAGCTTTCAACCATATAGAGCTCGCCATTCGTAAAAATGTGCTCTACTTCGGAATCCAAAAATTTGTAATGTCTATTATCGGTAGCGGACGAATACATTAAAGCGACTTTATGCTCCTGACTTAACTTTGAGGCGCTTACGATAAGAAACTCTCCAGGGACGTGCTCTGAAACTATTTTTGCACTCCAGCCATATGACTTCAAAGGCTTTAGAATTTGTTGGTCTGCGGCCTTGCGCAGAATATCCATTCGTAAAGTAGCGCCGGTGTCAGTCATTAAGTTCGCCTCCAAAGATCCTAGCTGTTTACCACTTTATACGTGGCGACAGGACAAGCCAGGAGCATCAAAATGCCCTGGTAACGCTGGAAAATACGTTCCGTGATGACCTAAAGAGCTCCTCGCCCTTAAGGTCATCCATAGGGATCACTTACTGGATGTTTTGCTTACGCCAGTTATCTACCGCAATCGACAGTCGCTTGTCTTTGACCGGCTTTTGCCATTCATCCCAGAAATTGACCGTGCCGCTATTCGGTTTGTTTATGGGCTCATCGATCCTGATTCTGCTTGGAAGCAAGCTCGCATCGCCAACAACCAAGGCCTCGCCTGTATCGAGGGTCGGCAGGATGTCGCTGAACCCACCAAGGCTATCGGGAAGAAGTCTCTTGATAACGCCCTGATCCTCGGCGTTGGTCAGGCGCATGGATACGAAGTTGCTGCATTGGCTGAGCATCGTCTTATTCACTTCGGACGGACGCTGGCTTATCACGACAAGGCTGACACCGTACTTACGGCCTTCCTTGGCGATGCGCTCGAAAATATCCAGGGAGATATCGTCAGCTGATTCCGCCATGCTTCGTTGGGGCATATAGAGGTGCGCTTCATCACAGAGAAGCGCAATCGGATGGCGCAGCTCTGATGGCGTCCACTGTTGAACGGAGAATGTAACCCGCGCGACAAGGGAAACGATCAGCGGGAGAACGTCCGACGGAACTTCGGAAAAGTTGATGATCTTGATACCGGCTTTGCCATTCTCGCCAGAGCTGCCGAGCACGGCAGTGGTGAATTTTTCAAGCCAGGAAAAATCCAGAACGTCTCCACCGCCATTGAACATAAACCCAAGGCGTCTATCAGAGATCTTGTTCTCAAGCCGCGAAATCATGCGGGACAGTTTTCCGTTGAAATCACCTTGCTTATCACCGCGAGCACCGGGAACCATCTCGACGTTGATCTCATTCAACCTGCCCATGAGGAAATCGAGGTTAAAGGGGACTGGGCTATCGACCGTGAAGTGTTTCAATATATCTTTCTGATCATTATCTTCCAGGTACTTTTGCTTCGCCTGGTTGATTTCACGGGCCATAATCATGGCTTGGTTGGGCGCATTCTGGTCACTCCGGTCAACAAACATTGACACGAGTGCTTCATACGAAAGCAGCCAGTAAGGCAGGTAAAGCACACCATCGTTAATGGTGCGCTTAGCCTCAACATCTGCTGGACCGGCCACTTTGAAGTGCTGAATGCCTTGCCCCACCAATGGCGAGTATTCACCATGAAGATCGAAAACAATGGCGTTCGCTGTAGAGAGCCCTGCCATCTGCTCAATGATCTTGGCTGTCGTCCAGGATTTACCTGATCCGGTACTGCCGCCGATGAAGGCGTGGCGCTGGAAAAACTTGTTACCGTTGAGATAGGCAACGGCGTGTTCGTCCAGAGTGTATTTGCCCAGTGTCAGGGCATTGCCATCTGCTGAGACGCTAGAGAGCGTACGCATAAAGCCGGTAAGGTTTTCGCCCTCTAGCGAAAAGCAATTCGCGTCGATTTCCGGGACGCTTTCCAGAGTGCGGCGAAAGACGTTTTCTTTGCCGCCGTCACGATCCAGCATGGTGCCAATCAGGGCGATTTTGCACAGGTTCAGTTCTGAAGTCTGGTCGCTGATGCCATCGCCTGCGATGTCCTCGATGCCGCGCTTGCGGGTCACCTGGGTGATGAGGCCGATGAGATGCTGTCCGGGCCTGCTGCTTTGGAGCACCGCCAGATGGTTGACTTGCAACCTTTTGAGCTGGTCGACATTTTCCACGTCCACGATCACGTTTGTCGTGTCAACGGAGGCAACCTTCCCAAGTGCGTCTTTATCCTTAAAGTTAAAAATCGGCATCTCTTCTTCCTACATGATGAGTGACAGGTAACCCTCAAGACTCCAGATGTTTTTTTCAACGGTCACCGGAGTCTCATTCAAAGAGGAGTAGACGATGGACTGGTCGTCTGTTGCTCCCCGTTCTATTGCCAGGTAATTCTGCGCCTTGCCGTCAAGGATGAGCTTCCTGGCAGCGTCTGAGAGCGCATAGGTAATGATCGTGATCGGGGTATTCTGGCGCTGGCATTTAGACATGATATTCGGCTGAATATGCTCGTCGTTGAAGCCATAGCCAATACACAGGTATGAGTTGGCAGCGGTAATGGCCAAATCGGCATTGTGAATAGTCGAGCGATATGGCTCTAAATGCGTCGTTTGATATTTCTGAGTGCCCGGGGTCACGATTGTCGGCTTGTAGTTAGCAGGTATCCCTTGAATGTTTGAAAGGGCTACGATGTCTTCAAGAGGCGATTTAAACCAGTCCAGAGAACCGTGAACCTTCCAGATATTCACCCTGCGTGCAGACTTGATTTCATTCGGTTCGGCGCGCTGCCGAAAAAACCCGTGTGAGAAGCCCGTGTAATGATGGGCCCCCTCCTGATCGCAGGCATATTCTGCCAGCCTGTCATAATTCGTAGTGACGATATTTATTTTGGTGAGGCTGCTTTTGAACATGTGGCGCAGCAGCCGACTCAGCGGAAACATCGCTTGGTTCTGAAGGCTATCGTGGAAGATTTGAATGTCTTCAGAGCTGATGAGCGACCAGGTTGCGGTGATAATCCTGGAGGTCAGCTCTTCAGTAACGGCCACCTGATGCAGCGCCGACTCCAGATCAACGCCGTCCAATAAGACTTGGCAGAATTTCTCCCAAGCCTCAATCTCGGCAGCAGACAAGCCCGAAGTGTCGGTATTTGCAACCAGGTGCTTCGCAAGCGCACCCATTCCAGACATGCCATGGGCAGCCGATGCACCGCTGCCCAGGATGATGAGAGGAGCTTTACCGTAATAGTCCTGCGCTTGTTTTTCAAAATTCAGGTCAGACAAAATTCTATCCTTGCCGTTTGTACCGGTCCTAAAAAAACTACGCCTGGCGGCCTATTAGCCTACAAGGCTCAATACCCTTGGAATCACCTAACACAATCCTGCGCAGATTTGGATTACGGTCAGTGCTCAACATACTCCAGAGCCCGAAAGCAGACCAGCCCAGATGATTCACCATCCTCCAGGAGAACGCTGGCCTGCGAGCCGGACGGATTCGCCACAAACTCGCCACAAGCTCAAAACGACCACGGCGGACAATGGCGGATTTCTGCGGGTTTTCGCGGGTGAGATTTTGTGGCAAAAACCACCAAAACTCTCCAATTTGAGATCACAAACGACCGTTAAACCATTGATTTCATTATGGAGCGGGCGACCGGTTTCGAACCGGCGACCTACAGCTTGGGAAGCTATAAAAATATCTATGATTACAGTTATTTAAGTGGCGCTCGCCACACACTTGCCACACGATTCTCAGGAAATATCTAAAGCTGCCAGTGACTGTCAATAAAACTGGTCAAATGACTTCAATTTCGTAATGCGTATTACGACCTTCACCAGCTTGCCTGAAAATACCGAGCTCAACGAGATTATGGAGGTCTCGCGCCGTTGTCGCTTTTGAAGCCCCCGTCATTTTCATGTATGTCTTCGTGCGCATACGAGTACTTTCGTCTTGGCTGTTTTCCATCATAAAGCTGATGATATTCATCTGCCTGTCATTCAGTTTCCCGCGATACCGGTCGAAGATTTTGGTTTTGAAAAGTGCGGCATTTATTGTTTGCTCAGTATCGTTTTGAGCATCGAGAATCGTGCGCGTGAAATAAGCGATCCATTCTGTAAGATCGTTGGAGGTTTGGGCGTCGCTCAAAGCCCCGTAGTAGGCCTTTCGATTGGACTCGATAGCCTTTGACAGGCTCATGACGACAGGGCGGCCTAACCCTTGGGAAAGGGCCTTTTCAGACAAGGCACGCCCCATGCGGCCATTGCCGTCCTCAAATGGATGGATGCTCTCAAAATAGAGATGCGTAATAGCAGAACGAACTGCCGGGCTTTTGAGACTATTTTTACCGCCAGGGGCTGTGTCGTTGAACCAGTGGATAAAGCCAGCCATTTCTTTCGGAACGTCGGAAGAGGATGGTGCCTCAAAATGGACACGCTGTTTACCAAGAGGCCCGGAGACGATTTGCATCGGGTCCTCATGATTTCGCCATTGACCGACGCGAAGACGTCTGGCGAAGGGAGCCATAAGCCTGCTATGCCAGTCGAAAAGCATTGTCTCAGTAAGCGGGGCTGCAAAGCTTTGCCGAACTGCGACCATCAGCTCACCGACACCCTGCGCCTTTTTGTCCCTTACCTCTTCATGAGCAGGATTGAGGCCGAGATTATTCCGGATCGAGGACATGACATCGGAGCGCTGAATGAACTCTCCCTCAATCTCGGACGTTTTAACGGCCTCCGAGACCATGAGAGAGAGAATTGTTTCCTGCTGGGCATTGTCGGGCAACCCTTGCAGGAGTCCAGCGATATGGCCAGTTTTCTCTGCAAAGGCAAACAGAAGATCTTCCACGACCGAAAGATCGTAACGAAAGTTGGGCCAGTCCGGTTGTTGCCAGTTATACGTCATGAGACGAATATAACCCTTAATCGTCTCATTTCCAGCTAATTAATGAGACGGTTAGCCCGATTAATTGCCTCATTAACATAGTTAATTTATTCTCTAGATAAATGAAAGAACTTATGGCCTTGGAGGCCAAATAAATATGTTTAGTTATAACTACTTAGTTAGTGCTAGCCACATATTTGCCACACGCCCTGAAGGAATATATAGGGCTATCACAGCGCTAACGCCAACCGGTAGCGCCTCACTCAATAAGATGGACAGAGTTGCCGCTTAGACAAACCTCGGGCCGTCGCGGCTCCTCCTCACCCTCTGTAATAACTATATCTGCTTAACAACTTAACGTCCTGGGGTACAATTCCCGTTGGGAGGGCACTTGTGACCTGCATTTGGTCCGCAAGGCGGGCATTGCCTGGAAGGCCCGCACTCTGGAATGCACTGTTTATTATTAGGCCCACACTCCGGCTGACAGAAGGCGTCGGTAGAGCTTGTTGCCTCCGCAATTCGTTGCCTGGTTGCCCTCAATGTTTCTGAGCAGGCGATCTCCGTGAGATTGCTGAATAGTACAGAGCCGACCGGCCACTGCTTCGACATGATGCATGGGGCTACGACTCCATCAGGTCCGATAGCTAGAACCCCTTCGGCGCAATGACCACAAAGCTCCGTCATCGAGCATGTATCGTTTTCTTGCGCTCGTCCAAATCCGCGGATGCGATCGTACCCAATATTCATAACCCCCATCTCTGTCAGGTAGTTAAAAACAGACTGATACTCACCTGAATTCGCCTCCATCTCTATAAGCCCGACCCGCAGATCAAGGCCTGCTGCGAGAATTTTCCGCATATTCACTGTTGTGCGGCTAAAGCTTCCAACCGAACCAGTAATTCCGTCGTGCGTAAAAGCGTTAGTTGAATAGAACGATGTGGCGATAGAAACCCTGTATTTTTTGAAAGTATCTATTAATACGTCGCTTACTTTAACAAGGTTTGTGAACACCTCTACAAACTCGTAACCAATTTTTGAAGCGCTCTCAATCAGCACAGGCAGGCTTTTATTTAGTGTCGGCTCGCCGCCGATAAACTGAATTTGGCGACAGCCCAAAGCATAACTTTCTTCGATCAGCCGGAGATAATCAGCCTCGGTAAGGAAGTCTCTGTCGCCACTATATGGGCTAGACCCCGAGTAACAGTGGCTGCATTGCAGGTTGCATCGATTGGTTAATTCAAGCCACAAAAAATCAAATTTCGGCTGGTTTGAAGGTACGTTACGAACAGGTTCTTCGTGCATGGCATAAAGTCTCCTTAGATCGAGAACGGTTTCAGGCATCGCCTGCTTAACGGCATTGAAACGCTGAAACGAGTTTCAATGGCGCACAAGAAGCGTAGGTCCATCACTTCACTACTGCAAACGCAGGCTTGCATTTGGTGATGCTAGCCTGCTTTTTTCTAGCTTAGAATGTAATGTTATGGTATATCTAAAGAAAGCGAGGAGCATTGCCCCACAACACCACGGTATTACTCGATGAAATTGTAATGAAAACGCAGGAAATCCTGCGTTGCGCCACGAAATTGCATACCGACTATTTGAATCAGCGAAACTTAACGGAGTTACAAGCAGCTTTCGCTGGGTGCTGTGGCCTGGCACAGTGTGTCGCTGGATATGCATTTCAAGACCTAGGCGTGCCAGCCAAGCCGTTAGCTACTCAATCTCTTGAAGGTTACTGGATGCAGGGTCATGCCGCGCTTGTTGTCGAAGTCTCGGAAGGGCCGGATAGTGGGTGGTATCTTATCGATCCAACTTTTTGCCAATTCTGTGTAACGGAGGCATCCGAGGCTGCTCCTAGCCCTGCGAATTATCTAAAGCAAAGCGGTGCAGGCTTGGACATTATCACCTCGCTACGCAGTAGGGGTTACTTAAAATTGACGCCCGAGAACGCCGCACTTTATCTCTCCGCATTTTGCAAGGGTATAGCACCGCTCCAGTCCGACGAGGCAATGGCCTTTATGAAGAATCCGCCGCCGCATCCATATCACTTCCGCCGTGACATTGAGTGCGAGGATTACAGCCGAGAAAATCTCGCGCGATATAATCAACTAATTGATTGCAGCAGCCCGTCACTGCGTTCGATTACACGAACTCCATAACAAACAGTCCGGTCAATCAACTTATGATTTACTGTCTGTCATCTGGAAGATCATCCCCTGGCGACGAGTCTTTTTGTTCTCGGCCTGGCGAATGAGATGGGCATAAACATCGAACGTAGTGCTGATGTTTGTGTGACCCATAAGGGTTTTGATCTTTGCAATATCCGTCCCTTGCGCGATTAGGACGGATGCAAAGTAGTGCCGCAGCGAATACGGCGAGTATCGCGATCTGACGACTTCCTCTTCGTTGATCATCTCAATTTTGGTAACACCTGCCTTCTTACAAACCTCATCGAACCCACGTTTGCGCCAGTTATCGAGAGATTGCCACGTCCCGGTCTCGGTCGGAAAAGCCAGATCAAAAGTGTTTGGTCCTTCGTGGCCCTTAAGGTACTCGGACACGATGTCCAATGTGATGGGACTTAGTTCGATGAAGCGACGGGCAGCAGGTGTCTTGGGGACAGACAGATCGCCACTGCGATCAATGGCGCGCTCTACGTGCACACCGCCGTCGCGGAAACTGCTTCTGGCAACAGCAACGTACTCTTGCGGACGCATACCGGAATCTACAGCGAGGTACAACATTGGGCGATAACGCTTCCAGGCTTCCTTGACGCGGAGATTGGTCGAATTCGCGAGCTCGTCTGCGGCTCGCAGAAGATCTTCTACTTCTTGTTGTGTGGGGATTACGATCGGCTCGCTGTATCTTGTTTCTTGACGCACACCAACGCCGAGTGCGGCATTGGACTCGACCGCGCCGCGCGTTGCCATTTCAGCAATGACTCCGTGAAAGTAGGTCAGCGTCTTGGCGGCGAGGTAACGACCATGATCGTTGATTAGCCAGGATCGGAAGGCCACGACATCAGGCTTGGTGAGACCGCGCAGATCGGTCTCCCACGAATAGTCTTTCATGATGCTGGCGATATAAGTGTAGTAGTCGAAGGTCGCCTTGGAGACCGGGGGCCTGCCGTCACGCCCCTCTTTCTCACAAATGTCCAGCCATTTGTCGATGGCCTGCGGCACGCTGAATCCGCCTACGGCACGTGTCTCTTTCGGCGATTCCCGAAACTGCCGCGCTTCTTTCGCCGTTGCGAAAGTCTTGTAGGAATAACCTGATTTCGATCCCTTGTCCGCATAGCGAACCTGGTACGTGACGCCCTTTTTTCCTATTTTTTTCCTGATATCCGACATGATTCTGAATATCGCAATTAACTTTTCCGGTCAAACACACTTCGAAGACTGGACGCATTAATATGTGCATTATTTTGAGCATTCACCTGACAAGTGGTGTAAATCTCCACCAAAAGATTCTTATCAATCTTTAAACGTCCATCAATGGGATCAACAAAAAATGGAAGCTTACGCTTGCCGTGCGCATCCGGATCTGCCGCGCGCTTTATTTGCCGATGGGTGAGCTCAACTCCACTTTCAGCAAGTACATTTCTTGCTTGTTCTATATTCACATAACGCGGAAACTCCATGATAATCTCCTATTAGAATCTTTTGACTGAAAAATTTACCTTTAATTATATTTTTAGCTCTTCAGCACAGCTCCGATATGGACCATGACTGAATAATTTATGAACCGGCTGTCCAAATTTATTACGCAAGACAACATCCTCTCCAAACTCATTGGTCGGATTTACGTACAAAGTTGCGCCTTTTAAGTGCTCCACACCAAACTCCTCCTCTAGCTCTAGGAGCTTCTCATAAAACGCCTGACGCAATTGACTCATCGTCAGCTCTCCCTTAATTATAATTTGCATTGCTAATTTCTCTTTCTGTCATATAAAAGGGTTCAGGTTCGATATCTCAATAGTGTTACCAATTTAGTTTATAACTAATTAATTTTCACACTTCTTGGTTGTAATTTTTCATTACGCACTTTGTATAGATCTGCGACGACCCGCCACGGTCCGGATAAGCCTTAAGAGGAATGCGAGAGGCAGCTGGCGCGACGCCCTCATGTAGCGTGGGAGCCATGGTCCCGAATGGGGAAATGAGATGAGCGCCTATTATTCGACTAAGGATTTATGTGAGCGTTTTCGCTGCTCAAGCCGCACGCTGTTTCGCCGCATGAAGCGAATAGTGAATCCGTTCCCGGCTCCCTGCATGAAGCACGCCGGGAGCTGCAATCTCTGGGACGCTAGCGATATTTTCGAGTGGGAGCAGCGCGAGCGCGAGCGCACGCGCGCAAAACCTGAAATTCAGGTTCTGCAGCCGGTTAATTGCACAGAGTTGCCCACCCGTCTGCATTCGTCCTAACCAGCCAGTTGCGTCGGATTTGACTAACACGCCTCGCAGCCGTGACCGGTCGAAAAAGAGCCGAAGCTGCCTGTAATGGTGCCTAGAAGCTAAAGGCCGATGCAGATCGTTCTTTGCAAGATAACGGTCACTGATCGAACAGGCGCTGATGCCTGGTGCGTGTAAGAAGTTTTGAAATCAGCATCTAGATGTCATGCACGCGAAACGGGATGTACTCAGTAGGGTTCTCCCTTCGGAGGTCTTGTGAGTATTTCAGGCGAGCTCCCTTTACACCAGCTTGTCAGTGCCCTCGATTAATCCGATGGCTTCAGTACATCGAAGATGTCGAAGTCTAATTTCGCTACTCGGTAATACCGCCGCTGGACGAAGTATCGAGCAGCTCTTGTTTAGGGTGAGCTCTGTCGGCCACATTCATTAATTCTTCTAACGAAAGTCCCCCTTTAGCCTCTGTCACTTCAATCATTGCTTCAATCGCTTTCAACTCAGAAGTATTGCTTATATCATCTAACTTACTAGGTATTTGAATAAATACAGAGTCTTTGGCCTGAATGCAATTATCCGTCGACTTACAAGGGGTGCCAGGAATTAGATAGCCCCATCTCGGTCCGAACGCGTAAACAGCGTAGAACATCAGCTTGGCTTTACGAGACTCAAGACCACTGGCAATCATCGCACTGTAGAAAACTTTGTGGGTAGCTTTCCAAGGTCTAACATGACGGTCACAGTACCAGTCGTGTATGACAGCCGCACGGATGTAACCGTCTTCCCATGGTGATCCCACGAATGCCTGTAGGATGACTGGGATCGATGCTCCATCGGTTTTCGTTCCTTTGTTTGTTTGCCACCCTATGCCAGATGAGTCAATGTAACCAAAGTCCGCTTCAAGAAGTTTTTGCTTTGGCTCACCAGGCAGGTTAACTAGACCAAAGGTTCCAGTAAAACAGTTTCGATCCTGGGTGCTTTTGCAACGTGCATCGGAAGCTTGTGAGCTAAACGCTATCAGCATCATCGAGCTAAATATAATGGATATCGCGATTTTCAAGGTCCATCTCCATTTGTGAGGCCTAAAATAGCGCAGCGTTTTATGGGAAAACGACGGTAATCGACTTTCATACCGATTCGTGGACTTTGAGACGCTGAAACGTAGCGTAGACGCGTTTTTTGCTGTCGGCCAGCCAGAAGCTGTCGAACCAAGGATATTGAATCATTCCCAAGCGAACAGTCCTTGCGTAGGAGCGAACTGTAGTTCTTGCTGCGATGGATGGAGGCAAATTGCTTTAAGCCCCAGCATCCCATAGATGGTTATTATCCACCTTGGCCCGATTCCCGCGCGCCCTGTCGCTCATCGCTGACGGCCTGTTTTTAATGTCCGTGACCTACCTGCTGTGGGATGCCTAAAACAAACACTGGAAACTCAAAGGCTCACTGGGTGCTCTGTCGATTGTGTGGGAGTGCCCAAGCCTCACGGACGCATGCGCTTTTAGTCATGCGCTTGGCTGTATAGCGCGGACACCATCGCCCTTAATGCTGGAGTTCGGAAGTGTGTTGGCTGGACGCTTACCGTTACTTCGTAAAATCTGCCTGCGTTTGGTTGGCAGCAGATCTGAAACTTGTCTAGGAACGCGATTTCCGATGCGGTTCTAATTGTCAAACTCGCTCTAAAACATTTTCACACAGCTTGGACCCGAAGCGGACGAATGGTTCAAAGCCTTAACTGACGCAAACCAGACCAAAACCAAAATGCACGACTGAACCTTCAGAGCAAAATACGGATTTCAATCTCAGACACGTACTTTTCTGCCGTGGAAACCGAAGCCAACTTTTCAATACAATCGGACGATTGCTTCCTATCGCGAAGGGGCCTTAGCAGCGTCCCCTGTCCTTGATTTCAGCGGTTATACCGTTAGGGCAGTGAGGCGCTGCCACCAAGCGATATAGGCGTCTTTCTGCTCAGTCAGATAGTCATACTGGTCGTAAACCTGCCAGCTCCCCGGAAGCTTGTGTCCGAGCATAATTTCGGCAATATGGGGCTCGGTGAGGGTCGAGAAATTGGTACGCGCGGTCTTGCGCAGATCGTGAACCGACCAATGCTGCATTTCATATTTCTCATGCCGCCGCAGCCACTGCATGATGTTGTAAGGCAGCTGCAAGGGAGCCCCGGCCCCCATCGGCGTGATCGTTCCGCTATTCGTGAACAGGTACTTGCCTCCTGCGTTGAGCGCTATTGCCTGTTTGATCATCTCCTCGATCTCCAGAGGGATCGGGCGGAGTAGCGGCTTCCCTGAGGCTTTGCCCAGCTTGTGGTTCTCGGTGGGCACCGTCCAAATCTTCTTGGCAAAGTCGAAATGGCTTTTTTCGCTAAGGCGCAACTCGCTATTACGGCATCCGTAGATCAGACAAAGCTTCAGGAAGATCTTGTTCTTGGTCGCCATGCGCGATTGCTCCATGGCTTTCCATACCAGCTTGATTTCCGCGTCGGAAAGGGAGCGCGACTTGGCGATTTTTTTGATCTGCAAGTCTTCCTTGGCGTTGATATCCGATAGCGGGTGCGAAGGGATTAACTGGCGCTTCACGCCCCATTTCAGCATCTGCTTGGCATTGACCAGGATACGTTCGGCGATGCCGGGCCTTGCTTTGGCCTGTCCCTCAAGAAGCGCCAGCCATTCGTGCAGGGTGACTTTCCCGGCAGGGAGCTTGCCGATTCTAGGGAACACATGAATCTCGAAAGAACGCAGGATCTCGTGATGCCCCTTCTTGTTGCCTTTGCAGTACGCCTCGTACCACTGGCGAAACAGCGACTCCACGGAATCAGCCTGGAGGATCGCCTGTTTCTCCAGCTGCTTCACCACCCTCGGATCATGCCCCTGCTCCAGCTGAGCACGCAGACGCCGCGTTTCTGCGCGCGCATCCTTGAGTGACATAAGCGGATAGGTGCCGAGATCAAGGCGGCAGGGGCGACTGTCATAGCGAAAGCGCAGCTGAAAAGTGACCTTGCCCTTCGGGGTGACGCGCACACCAAACCCGTCGCGGTCTGATTTCTCTTCACGTGTACTGCGGGGTTTGCCGCTATTGGCCTTCAGCCATGCGTCTGAGATCGCCATGAGCTCTCCGGACTGCGTACATAATTTTCTGGGGCTTCCGAAATGCTGGTTGTGTACGCTGCCATGTACACAAAACGAGTGGCTCAGCTTGTCTTCCGGTGTCTCAGATTGTCGCGGTCGTGGCGATTTTCATCAATGGAATCAGTAGATTAAATCGAAATATGACGGGGCCTGTCTTCGCCTGACTCAGAGGGTAATGTCAGGGTGGGAAATAATGGCGAAAGTGCGGCGTTTCGCGACTTCGGCGGCCTGTTTGGTCATGGGAAATCGCCTGGCAGGTGATTCAAAAAAGGGCGGCGAGTATAGCGCAAACCGACCTCTACGGACCACCGTTCGCCCTGTCGCCAATGGCGAAGGATGGGCCAGAAGGGAGATCATGGGTGGCTAATTGCTGCTAAATATGGAACCTTTTAAAAGGTGCAGACGTCCACTCCCCTGTTACGGCACTCGTATCAGGGGCTGAAAAATCAGCAAGTTGGCCTGACGAGGCTGCGCTTATGGCTCGATCTCATGCGGTTTTACCAGCATGAAGAGCTGCTTCTCGCGAACGTTGATCATCCCGGCAGCCAGGAATGGCCTTGCCACTCGGGACTGCGTTCGCCGACAAAGAAAAAGGAGTCCGCCTGTGGCTATTCGCTATGGCAAGGGGCTGATAGGAGGTGCGGTTGTCGTCGCCCTCCTGGCCCTGCTGGTCCACTGGATTGGCATCAATACGATCGAACATTACCGCGACGATTTATTGTTTTACCTGCAAGCCCATTTGATTCTTGTCCTCGCTTCCATGCTGGCCGCCCTTGTTGTGGGCATACCCGCCGGTATCTTTCTCAGCCGCCCGAACATGGTGAGCCGCGCTGAACGCTTCATGCAGATCTTCAACATCGGCAACACCGTGCCGCCTCTTGCCGTACTGGCCATCGCCCTGGGTATCCTCGGCATCGGCAGCGGCCCTGCGATTTTCGCCCTGTTCCTCGCCTCGCTGTTGCCGATCGTGCGCAACACCTATGAAGGCCTGAAAAACGTCCAGGGTTCGCTCAAGGAAGCGGCCGTCGGCATCGGCATGACACCGACTCAGGTGTTGTGGCGGGTCGAACTGCCGAACGCCGTGCCGATCATCATCGGTGGCGTGCGCGTAGCGCTGGCGATCAACGTCGGTACCGCACCGCTGGCGTTCCTGATTGGCGCCAACAGTCTGGGCAGCCTGATTTTCCCTGGCATCGCCTTGAACAATCAGCCGCAACTGCTGCTCGGCGCGGCCTGCACCGCCCTGCTGGCCTTGCTGCTCGACGGCCTGGTGACACTCGCCAGCCGCCTCTGGCTCGAACGCGGCTTGCGCCCGTCTTAAGCCTC